>Ga0208823_1000069_pt1 | contig 85585 bp, 82 predicted proteins | sample AD_UKC075_MetaG_FD_184440 | JGI IMG/M metagenome (GOLD analysis project Ga0208823, IMG submission 184440) | Active sludge microbial communities of municipal wastewater-treating anaerobic digesters from USA - AD_UKC075_MetaG (SPAdes) (version 2) | ecosystem: Engineered > Bioreactor > Anaerobic >...
GCTCGCTGCGGTGCTCTTGAACCATGCGCACGGCGCGCTCGCGCATCTCGGGGGAAAACTTCGGTGACTTTCTCATCTTGGCTCCATTCTCAAGTGAAGGAGCCTCCGCGAAACCCGGGGCGGTTCACGTGATGGTGACTGTGTGGCATGCCAGCACCAAGTTGCTGACGTTCGCTGCGATGGCGCTGCCGCTGGCTGGCGTAAGCGTGCACAACTGACCGACTGGCGCGCCGACAACACTGGCGCTCCAATTGGCGTTCTTGGGCAACGCCGTAGGGAAGGCGAACGTCGTGGCCGACTGCGCCACCGTGACCTGCTGGGTGCTGGTCGGGCTGGTGCCATCCAGCTTCAATGTAACCGACCCCGTCTGGCCACTGGCGGTGCCCCCGACAGTAAATGTGGACGGAGCAAAGCAGACGAGCGCTGCTCCATTGCCCGTCTGTACGCCGCTGGTGAGGGTCGGGTTGCTGAGACTGCCGGCCGACGACAAACCGCCAGCGCCGCCACCGCCGCCACCGTTCCAATTACCGTCACAACTCGTCGTACCCACTCCAGCACCACCACCGCCCGCGCCGATGGTGGCGCCGCCACCCCCTCCGCCGCCAAAGCCAGCGCCAGCGAAGGATCCAGAGAAATTGAAGGAATCGCCGCCCTTGCCTGTGCTGGCGTTACCGGCAGTGGCGACAAATGCGCTACAGCCGCCCCCACCTGCGCCCCCTGTGCCCACTGAACCACCACTGCCACCAAAGGGGCCTGCCCCGCCGGACACGTCGGCGCCCGCGGCACCAGAACCGCCACCACCCGCGCCGCCCGCGCCGCCCGCAATGACATTGGAGGTGTGCCAACCCGCATTGCCACCGCCCCCGCCGCCGCCCGCGATGGCCACGCGGTTGCCAATAGCATTGCCACCGATACGGATGTCGGTGGCGCCACCGCCAATACCGGCCGTGCCCCTGCCCAAGCCCCCAGGGTTGACGGCCTGGGAACCCTGCCCGCCCACCCAGATCGACAACGTAGCGCCCGGCGTGACCGCCAGGCTACCGCTCACTCTTGCGCCCAATCCGCCGGCGCCACCTGGCGACGTGGGGCTGCCCGCCAAGGTGCCAGCGCCGCTGAGGCCCGCACCACCCTGGGCGCCGCTCAGGTACACCGTCATCGATTGCACGCCAGCAGGTACTGTGGTGGTCTGTTCAGCCCCGGTAAAAGCAAAAGTTGCCGAGGTTTCACCGGCAGCGCAGCTTTGCGCGCGAGCCAAACCGTTCATGCCACCACCCAAGACCGCTAGCAATCCGATCACCGCCCATCGCGTTATACTGCGGGAAGTAGTCGCTCGCGAGCGCATGAAGCCCGCCGAATCGGCGAAATTGGGGATCGTTGGCAATTTCATGTTATTTGTGGGACAGGTCGGTCATGGACGACATAGCCATCCATTTATGGCTATGCCTGCAACGCGAAAACTGAATTCTTACAACAGCTACCTGGCGAGCTGCCGACTGACAAGAACGAATTCGTTTACGAATTCGCGCTCGCAAGTCCTTGCGTCTAGACCAGTCCAAGAACTGTAATTTCGCGACATCAAATGTAGCTAAATTGTTTTCTTTTCCAGAAAATTTTTTACTACAGTGGTCTGCCTGCAACATACGGCAACGATCAACGTCTCCAGCCTCTGCAGTCACCAGCGATTGACTCAGGCGCAGTTTCGACGCCGAGTGATGACGTTTAACGAGTCGGTTGAGGTCGGACGACAAGCCCAGCCGCAGCGCGGGAGCGGCGCCAAAAAAAGTGTGAAGCCCGCCGATACGCCGGATTCTGTGCATCGCGGTTGCCCGCGACGTGACCGCCATCAATCTGGGCCGGGGGTCGCCCCACCGGCTCGGTGCCACCTACCCGCCAGCTCCTCGGGTCAAGTCAACGCTGGCCTACTTGGTGTTGCTGCGCGCAGAGATTGCCCGTTTCACCCGAACTCAATCGGCTCGTCTCTGTTGCTCTGATCCTCACCTCACGGTGGAGAGCCGTTAGCTCCTGCGCTGCCCTGTGCAGTCCGGACGTTCCTCCAGTGCTTGGTTTCCCAACTTGCACCAGCGGCGGCCTGGCGGGCTTCACGGGGCGAATTATCCGCGCATATCCATATGCGCGTTCGCGTCGAAGGCTTGCGCCAGAATGCGCCATCGCCACCGCAACCCGGAGACCCGCATGAAAGCCAACACCATTCTCGACACCATCGGCCGCACGCCGCACGTGCGCATCCACCGCCTCTTTGGCGAAGGCGCCAACGTGTGGGTCAAGTGCGAGCGCGCCAATCCCGGCGGCTCGATCAAGGACCGCATCGCGCTGGGCATGATCGAAGCGGCCGAGAAAGCCGGCCAGCTGAAGCCCGGCGGCACCATCATCGAGCCGACCAGCGGCAACACCGGCGTCGGCCTGGCCATGGTGGCGGCCGTCAAGGGCTACAAGATGATCCTGGTGATGCCCGACAGCATGAGCGTGGAGCGCCGCCGCCTGATGCTGGCCTATGGCGCCACGTTCGACCTGACGCCCAAGGAAAAAGGCATGAAGGGCGCCATCGCCCGCGCCGAGGAGCTGGCCGCGCAGACGCCCGGCGCCTGGATTCCGCAGCAGTTCGAGAACCCCGCCAACATTGCCGCGCACGAGGCCACGGCGGCCGAGATCGCGGCCGATTTCCCGGACGGGCTGGACGTGCTGATCACCGGCGTCGGCACCGGCGGCCACATCACCGGCTGCGCGCGCGTGCTGAAGGCCAAGTGGCCGAACCTGAAAGTGTTTGCCGTCGAGCCCACGCAATCGCCCGTCATCAGCGGCGGCGCGCCGGCGCCGCACCCCATCCAAGGCATTGGCGCCGGTTTCATACCCAAGAACCTGGACACCGGCGTGCTCGACGGCGTGATCCAGGTCGAGGCCGAGGCCGCACGCGAATACGGCCGCCGCAGCGCGCGCGAAGAGGGCATCCTGGTCGGCATCAGCAGCGGCGCCACGCTGGCGGCGATTGCGCAGAAGCTGCCTGAGTTGCCCCCAGGCGCACGCGTGCTGGGCTTTAACTACGACACCGGTGAGCGCTATCTGTCGGTCGAAGGCTACCTGCCGGCCTGAGGCTGCCAAGCCAGGTATTCCGACCGCTTGAGGCCGTAGCGGGCAATGCTGCCTTCGTGCAGGTTGGCGATGGCCTCTTGCAGCAGGTGCAGCACGGCTTCGCGCTCGGGCGGTGGCGCCATGCGACTGGCCTGCTTTTTCAGCCACGCGGCGCTGGGCCGGCGTTGCTCGCGCACCAGAGTTTGCACGGCGCCGGCCAGCGCCTGACGGTAACGCACCTTCAGCGGGTCGGGCTGGGCCATGCTTTGCGTGATGGCGACGTAGCGCTGGCATGACCGCTCGTACGCCCACACGAACACGTCGCGCAGCAGCTCGGTGCGGTTCAGCTCGTACACCGCCAGCGTGCCTTCAATGTAGGCATCCTCGGGCACGTCGATGAACGACAGTGGACACAGGTTGCGCTGGATCAGCGGAATGTTGGCACCCACGCGCGATACGCGCTTGTTCACATCCTCGAACGGCTGCAGGTAGGGCAGCTGCACCATCAGAAAGAAGGCCTGCTCGAACGGGTCTTCGATGGCGCTGGCCTTGGCAAGCAGCAAGCGAAAGCAGTCTTCGAGCACCTGCGGCATCGCCAGCGGCACGAACACCGTGCCCGCAATGTCGACTGGCCGGCGGCGCAGGCGGCCAGCGGCGGCGTCGTCGTGCAGCAGGTTTTGCGACAGCAGCGCGTGCAGGTTCTGCAGCGTGAAGGGGTTGAAACCGATCTCGCCGGCGTCGTCCACCAGCATCTCGATGGCCGCCTTGTGGTTCAGGATCATCTGCGTTTCCTGCGCGTCCTTGCCCTCTGCCGCCTGGCCGTGCTCGATCAAGCGCTGTGTGTCCAGCCGCGTGTACGTGTTGCCCTCCAGCCGCGACGACGCCCACGAAAGATCGACCAGCAGGCGCGCGAGGATGTCGCGCACATAGGTGCCCGCGGGCTGCTGGCCTGCAAGCGGCGTGCGCCCCATGTCGTGCAGCTGCGCGCGCAAGGCGGCGGGCAAATAGCTGCTGCGGTTGGGTTCGTAACGCTCCAGAAATTCGCGCTGGTAACCCACGGGTCGCCGCTGCGCCAGGGGCTGGCGAATCTGCGCGCGCAGCGCCTGGGCGTCGCCCGACAAGGCAATGGCGCCGCCATAAGCGCGTACCGGCTTCATCGCCGCATCAGGGGCCTTCATCCCCTCATCGACGCTTTGAAGTCGCACGGCCGTGGCGACATACACCCGAGCCACGCTGTCGCCCACCGGCTGCACGCGGCCCTGGGCCATCAAGGCCGACAGCCGCCGCTGCAGCGTGCGGCGCTGCACGGCCCGGCCGAGGTGCGCCGCCACCGCCGCCTCCAACGAGGCGATGCCCAGGCCGCCGGGCTGGGCTGCCAAGACACTCAGCGCTGCCAGGCTGAGTTCGTCGCGGGATGATGACGGCATGAGTGTTGTGAGCTTAAAAAGGCCCGACAAAACTGTCGTGCTTTTGTCGCGCTTATTGTCGCGCTTTGTCGCATATTTGTCGCGCTTTTTTGCGTGTTACGCCTGCGCGATGGATATCATGGCCGCCTTTCATCCGCTTGATCGACACAAGCCATGATCCGCCTCTCCGAACTCCGCCTGCCGCTGGCGCAGGCCGAAGCGCCTGACAGCGCGCTGCGCGCCGCTGCCGCGCAAAAGCTCCAACTGCCCGAGGCCGCCATTGCGCGGCTTGACGTGTTCAAGCGCAGCTTCGACGCCCGCAAGGCCGAGCTGCTGGCGGTGTACATCGTCGATGTCGCACTGGCCGACCCTGCCAGCGAGGCGCATCTGCTGGCGCGCTTTGAAAAAGACCCGCACGTGCAGCCCACGCCCGACATGGCGTGGCGCGCGCCCGTGACCGCACCGCCGGGCTGGGACGGCGAGCGGCCCGTGGTGGTCGGCTTTGGTCCCTGCGGCATCTTTGCCGCGCTGGTGCTGGCACAGATGGGGCTGAAACCCATCGTGCTGGAGCGCGGCAAGCCGGTGCGCGAGCGCACGCAGGACACCTGGGGCCTGTGGCGCCGCAGCCAGTTGAACCCCGAAAGCAACGTGCAATTTGGCGAAGGCGGCGCGGGGCTGTTCAGCGACGGCAAGCTGTACAGCCAGGTGCGCGATCCGCGCCATCTGGGGCGCAAGGTGATGCAGGAGTTTGTCGACGCCGGCGCGCCAGAAGAAATCCTTTACGTCGCGCACCCGCACGTCGGCACCTTCAAGCTGGTGAAGGTGGTCGAAAACCTGCGCGCGCAGATCACGGCGCTGGGCGGCGAAATCCGCTTTCAGCAGCGCGTGGTCGATATGCTATTGAATCAGGAGCTATCCGCGCAGTCCCTGCAAGCGCTGGAGGTCGAAAACCTTCAGAACGGCGAGCGCTACCGGCTGCCCGCGCGCCACGTGGTGCTGGCGCTGGGCCATTCGTCGCGCGACAGCTTCGAGATGCTGTACCGCCGCGGCGTGGACATGGTGGCCAAGCCGTTTTCGATCGGCGTGCGCATCGAGCACCCGCAGGGCCTGATCGACCGTGCGCGCTGGGGCCGCCACGCCGGCCACCCGCTGCTGGGCGCGGCCGACTACAAGCTCGTGCATCACGCGGCCAACGGGCGCACGGTCTACAGCTTCTGCATGTGCCCCGGCGGCACGGTGGTGGCGGCCACCAGCGAGCCGGGCCGCGTGGTCACCAACGGCATGAGCCAGTACAGCCGCAACGAGCGCAACGCCAACGCCGGCATGGTGGTCGGCATCGACCCGGCCGACTACCCGCGCGCGCCGCAGGACTTCATCGACGCCTTTGGCGACACGCTGGGCGCCGAGCGGCTGGCCGAGGGCCAAGTGCACCCGCTGGCGGGCATCGTGCTGCAGCGCCAGCTGGAAGCGGCCGCCTACCGGCTGGGCGGCGCCAGCTACGCCGCCCCGGCGCAGCGCGTGGGCGACTTTTTGGCGCGGCGGCCGTCCACCGCGCCGGGCGAGGTCGAGCCGTCGTACCAACCCGGCGTGCACTGGACCGACCTGCACGCCGCCCTGCCCGACTTCGTGACCGACGCGATGCGCGAGGCGCTGCCCGCCTTCGCGCGCAAGATCCGCGGCTACGACACGCCCGACGCGGTGCTGACGGGCGTGGAGACGCGCACCTCGTCGCCCGTGCACATTGGCCGCGGCGACGACTTGCAAAGCCTGAACGTGCGCGGCCTGTACCCGGCCGGCGAAGGCGCGGGCTACGCCGGCGGCATCTTGTCGGCGGGCATCGACGGCATCAAGGTGGGTGAGGCGGTGGCGCGGGCGGTGCTGGGCGCAGATTCCGGCGGCGCATGAAAAAACCGCAGCGCCTTTCGGTCGCTGCGGTTTTTATAGCTGCTTGCGCTTGATGGAAAAGCGCAGGCGGCACTTTTTACTTCAGACTCAACCCTGCTGCGCCTTCAGCGCCGCGATGCGCTCTTCCATCGGCGGGTGGGTGGCGAACAGCTTGCCGATGTTGCCGACGATGGCCATGGTCTGCAGGTTCTTGGGCATGTCCTGGCCTTCGGCGTGCATGCCGCCCAGGCGCGCCAGGGCGTTGATCATGTTGCGCGGGCTACCCATCATCTGGGCCGAGCCGCGGTCGGCGCGGAATTCGCGCTGGCGCGAGAACCAGGCCACGATGATGCCGGCCAGGAAGCCGAACAGGATGTCGAGCACCACGGTGGTCACGAAGTAGCCGACGCCGGGGCCGCTGCGGTTTTCGCCGCGGCTGAGCGCGTTGTCGACGATGGAGCCGACCACGCGGCTGGCGAACACCACAAAGGTGTTCATCACGCCCTGGATCAGCGCCATGGTCACCATGTCGCCGTTGGCGATGTGCGCCACTTCGTGGCCGATGACGGCCTCGACTTCTTCGCGCGTCATGCCGCGCAACAGGCCGGTGGACACCGCCACCAGGGCCGAATTCTTGAACGCGCCGGTGGCGAAGGCGTTGGCATCGCCTTCGTAGATGGCGACTTCGGGCATGCCGATCTTGGCTTGGTCGGCAAACTTGCGCACGGTCTCGACGATCCAGGCTTCGTCGGCATTCTCCGGCTGGTTGATGACCCTCAGGCCCATCGTCATCTTGGCCATGGACTTGCTCATCAGCAGCGAGACGATGGAGCCGGTAAAGCCCACCACCAGCGCGTAGATCATCAGCTGGCCGGTATTGGTGCCGGTATAGCGGCCCAGCCCGAACAGGCTGGACACGAGCCCGACCACGGCCATGACGGCGATGTTGGTCAGGACGAACAGGAGAATGCGCTTCATCGGGTTCCCTCGGTGAAAAGTGCGTTTTTGGGCGGGTTGGCCGGGCAACCCTTGCATGTTGCCTACAAAGTACGCGCGATTGGAGCATATTCAAGCCCCCGCGGTTCCCGCCCGATCGGCAAAATCGGCGCCGATTTTTTGCGCTTGACCCTAAACTGGCCCTTTGCCACCCAGCTGCCACCGCCATGAACACCCTCGCCTGGCTCGACCGCCTGACGGCCATCGACACCACCAGCCGCAATTCCAACCTCGGCCTGATCGAGACGGTGCGCGACGCGCTCAAAGGCCACGGGCTGGACCCGTGGCTCAACCTGAACGCCGAAGGCACCAAGGCCAACCTGTTCTGCACCCTGCCGGCGCAGGACGGCACCACCCAGGGCGGCATCGCCCTGTCGGGCCACACCGACGTGGTGCCCGTGGACGGCCAGAACTGGGCCACCGACCCCTTCAAGCTGACCGAAAAAGACGGCAAGCTGTACGCGCGCGGCAGTTGCGACATGAAGGGCTTCATCGCCACCGCGCTGGCGCTGGTGCCCGACTTCATGGCGCAGCCGCGCGGCAAGCCGCTGCACCTGGCGCTGTCGTACGACGAAGAGGTGTTCTGCCTGGGCGCGCCCTTTCTGCTGGCCGAGCTTCGTGAGCGCGGCATCCGCGTCGACGGCTGCGTGGTGGGCGAGCCGACGTCGATGAAGCCGGTGGTGGCGCACAAGGGGCTCAATTTGTACCGTTGCCGCGTGCACGGCAAGGCGGCGCATTCGTCGCTGACGCCGCAGGGCTGCAACGCCATTGAATACGCGGCGCGGCTGATCTGCCACATCCGCGACCTGGCCGACGCCTGGCGCGCCGAGGGGCCGTTTGACGAGCACTACGACGTGCCCTACACCACCATCACCACCAACCAGATCAGCGGCGGCATCGCGGTCAACACCATCCCCGAGGCATGCGAGTTCAGCTACGAATTCCGCAACCTGCCGCTGCAGCCGTGGGAAGGCATCCAGCAGCGCATCGAGCGCTATGTGCAAGACGATTTGCTGCCCCGCATGCAGCGCGAGTTTCCGGCCGCGCGCATCGATATCGAACGCGCGTCGGGCGCGCCGGGGCTGGAGGCCAGCGAGCAGGCCGCCATCACGCAACTGGTGCGCGCACTGACGCAGGACCAAAGCGTGCGCAAGGTCGCCTACGGCACCGAGGCCGGGCTGTTCCAGGGCATTGGCATCCCCACCGTGGTGTGCGGGCCGGGCTCGATCGAGCAGGCGCACAAGCCGGACGAGTTTGTCGAGGCCGACCAGCTGGTGCAGTGCGAGAAGTTCCTGCGCCAGCTGGCCGCCACGCTGTGACCGGCCCAGCCCCCGGTATGGCTGGCTCCCTCTTCCGCTGGCAGAAGGTTGGTGTGAGGGCTGACCCATGCCCACGCCCCTGATCGCCGCCCTGCGCCGCACGCTCGGCGCCGACACCGAGCTGATCGAAACCCATCTCTCCTGGCTGCTGCTGGCGGGCGACGACGCCTACAAGCTGAAAAAGCCCCTCACGCTCGACTTCGTCGATTTCGCCAGCCCGGAACAACGCCGCGCTGCCTGCGAAGAAGAGCTGCGCATCAACCGCCGCACCGCGCCGCACCTGTACCTGGACGTCGTGCCCGTCACCGGCCCGCCCGACGCGCCGCAACTCGGCGGCAGCGGCCAGCCGCTGGACTGGGCCGTGCACATGCGGCGCTTTCCGGCCGACGCGCTGCTGGCGGGCCGCGCCGCGCGGGGCAACCTGCGCGCCGCGCACATCGACGCGCTGGCGCGCGAGATCGCTGCCTTTCAGGCGCGCAGCGACGTCGCGCCACCGGACAGCCCGTATGGCGATGCGGCGACCCTGGCCCAGCTGGCCCAGGACAATTTCAAGCCGCTTTTAGGCCTACAGCGCTTGTCTGGACAGCGCGATCTGCTATTAAAACTGCAGCATTGGACGCAAGCCGAAGCCGCGCGCCTGGCCCCGCTGATGGCCGCGCGCCGCGCCGCCGGCCACGTGCGCGAAGGCCACGGCGACCTGCACCTGGGCAACCTGCTGTGGCTGCACGGCCGCCCGGTCCTGTTCGACGCCATCGAGTTCAACCCGCGCCTGCGCTGGATCGACACCGCGTGCGACATCGCCTTTCTGTTCATGGACCTGCACGCGCATGGGCTGGCGCCGCTGGCGTGGCGTTTTCTGAACGCGTGGCTGGAGCAGACCGGCGACTTCGGCGCCGTCGCGCGGCTGCCGTACGACGCCGTCTACCGCGCCCTGGTGCGCGCCAAGGTGGCGGCGCTGCGCGCGGCGCAGGGTGCCGACGGGGCGGCCGACGAAGCGGCGCGCTACGTCGATCTGGCCACGCGCCTGGCCGCACCGCGCCGGCCCTGGTTGGCGCTGACGATGGGCGTCAGCGGCTCGGGCAAGAGCAGCCAGACGCAAGCGCTGGTCGAGCAGCGCGGGCTGGTGCGCGTGCGCGCCGACGTCGAGCGCAAGCGCCTGTTCGGCCTGGCGCCGCACGCCAGCAGCGCCAGCGTGCCCGGCGGCATTTACGACGAAGCCACCAGCGACCGCGTGTTTGCCCGCTTGGCGGATGTGGCGCTCGGGGCACTCGACGCCGGCCAGCCGGTGCTGGTCGACGCCACCTTCATTCGTGCAGCGCGCCGCGCGCCCTTCATCGCGCTGGCCCAATCGCTGGGCGTGCCGTGGCGCATCCTGGCCTTCGATGCGCCCGAGCCCGTGTTGCGCGAGCGCGTGCGACAGCGCGAGGCGGCAGGCGGCGACGCGTCCGAAGCGGGCGAGTCGGTGCTGGCCAGCCAGCTGGCCCACCGCGAGCCGCTGACACCGGCCGAGGCCGCGCACGCGCTGGTCGTCGACACGCAGGCGCCGGTCGACTGGGCGGCGTGGGACGCGGCGCTGCCGACGCACTGACGCTCTACTTATAGGAGCTCCTCGCGCTGATCAGTCGGGCGCTGGAGCCAATTTTTCTTCAAGAACGCCGGTTGGCACCCTTCAGGCCGGCGGGGCCGGGCGCCGGGGTCGGAACACCGTTGGGTCGTCATAGAAATCGGGGTTCTCGTTGGCGGCCCACCAGCCCGGCACGCCCAGCACCGGCAGCGGCGCGAAGGGCTTGGGCGACAGCCGCTCGGCCGTCAGCCAGCCGGCCAGCCAGGCGTCGGCCTGTTCTATCGTTTCAATAGCAGTAGGCGCTTGCAGGACGTGCGCCGTGATCGACTTGTAGGGTGACACCAGCTTTTCCAGCGCCGCGTGGCCAAACACCCACAGCCGCGCCTGGCGCCACAGCGGGCGCAGCGGCCCGAACAGATCGGCCCAGCGGCGCGCGGCCAGCGCCTGCCACAGCGCGTCGGGCGCGGCCAGCAGGGCGCCGTTTTCGTCGAACACGGTGGCGGCGTCGCGCACCGGGCCCCGCGTGGCGCGCACGCCGTCGCGCGCGATCTCGGCGTGCTGCAGCGCGTTCAGCGCCAGCTTGGTGCGCGGGAAGGTGCACCACATCAAGCCGTTGAAAAAGTCGTGCAGGTTGTCGCGCGTGGGCACGGCGCGCTGGGTAAAGATGAAGTGCTCGTAGGCTTGCCCTTCCGGCAGCGCCGACTGGGGCACGAAGCGCACGGGCGCGGCACCCGCGGCGTTCAGCGCGTCGGCCACCGGCTGACCCGCCGCCCAGCGCGCCAGCGCAGCGCCGCCGTGCGCGCCCAGCGGGGCGCACCAGGGCGCGCCCCAGTCGATTGCAGGCGGCGCGCCCGCGCCCGGAATGCCGTCAGTTACCATCGCCGCCCGATCCTGCCACACGCCGCCGCGACGCCATGACCGACACCCCGATTTCCGCCGCGGCACCCCTGGCCCGACCGCGCCGTGTGCGCGGGCGCGACATCCACGAAGCACACCGCGCGGCCACGCCGCTGGAGCTGCTGCTGGACCTGAGCTTCGTGGTCGCCATCGCGCTGGCCGCGTCGCAGTTGCACCATGGCGTGATGGCGCACCACACCGGCCTCGCGCTGGCCGGCTTCGTGGCCGCCTTCGTCGCCATCTGGTGGGCGTGGATGAACTACACGTGGTTTGCCTCGGCCTACGACGACGACAGCGCCGTCTTTCGCCTGCTGACCATGCTGCAGATGGGCGGCGTGCTGGTGTTCGCCACCGGTGTGCCGGGCCTGTTCAGCGGCGACTTTCGTGCCGGCGTGCTGGGCTACGCCATCATGCGGCTGGCACTGGTGGCCCAGTGGCTGCTGGCCGCGCGCGGCGACCCGGCGCGGGCCGCCACCTGCCGCCGCTACGCGCTGGGCATCACGGCAGTGCAGGTGCTGTGGATCGCGCGGCTGGGGTTTCCGCCCGAATGGCTGTGGCCCACCTTCGTGCTGTTCATGCTGCTGGAGCTGGCCGTGCCGCCCTGGGCCGAGCGCGCCGGCGGCACGCCCTGGCACGCGCACCACATTGCCGAACGCTACAGCGGCCTGTTGATCATCACGCTGGGCGAGGTGGTGCTGGGCGCCGCCAACGCGGTAGCCGGCATGTGGCAGACCTTCGGCTGGACGCTGAACCTGGCGCTGGTGGGCCTGGGCAGCACGGCGCTGGTGTTTGCGCTGTGGTGGATGTACTTCCTGCTGCCTTCGGGCGAGGCGCTGCACCGCCACCGCGAGCGCAGCTTTGCGTGGGGCTATGGGCACGTGCTGGTGTTCGTGTCGGCCGCCGCCATCGGCGCCGGGCTGGAGGTGGTGGCCGACGTGCTGAAGGCCGGCAAGGAAGCCGCCGCGCAGGCCGTCGCCACGGCGGGCCAGGCCGCGCCCAGCGCCACGCAGGCGGCGCATGCGGCCAACGCGGCCCACGGCGTATCGCCGCTGTACGCCATCACCATGGTGGCGTTGGCGCAGGGCATGTTCATGGTGTCGCTGTGGGCGGTGTACAGCCACACCACACGCGCGCAGGCCCGCCAGGGCTGGCTGACGCTGGCGTGCGTGGCCTGCGTGGCGCTGGGCCCGCTGGCGGTGTGGCTGGGTGCGCCGCTGCCGTGGGGCCTGCTGCTGCTGACGCTGGGGCCAGCCGTCGCCATCGTCTACAACGAGCATGGACGGCGGCACTGTGAGGACCACTTTCAGGTGCGGTGAGCGCTGGCGCACCCGTCTGGCTCACGCCTGCGCTGCGGCTTGAAGCACCGGCTCGCCCGATGTTGCCGATGCCGAGAACGCGGCCGACGAAGACCGCGTCGTGGTCGGGGTATTGGATGTGGGCGGGGTAGGCCAGCCGTATCGCGTCAGGCGGACAAAAGCCTCCAAGTTACGCCCTCGCCTCCCCGCAATGGCTTCACCACCGCCTCCCCGAATGGCACTTCGTCTGGCAATACCCACTCTTCTTTTTGTAGCGTGACGCGCCCGCTGTTCCTGGGCAAGCCGTAGAAATCGGCGCCAAAGAAGGAGGCAAACCCCTCCAGCTTGTCCAGCGCCCCGGCCGCCTCGAAGGCTTCGGCGTACAGCTCCATCGCGGAGAGGGCGGTGTAGCAGCCCGCGCAGCCGCTGGCGTGTTCCTTCAGGTGGGCGGGGTGCGGGGCGCTGTCGGTGCCTAAAAAGAACTGGGGGCTACCGCTGGTGGCGGCCTGCACCAGCGCTTGGCGGTGCACTTCGCGCTTGAGGACGGGCAGGCAGTAGTAGTGTGGTCGGATGCCGCCGATGAAGATGGCGTTGCGGTTGTAGAGCAGGTGGTGCGCCGTGATGGTGGCGGCGGTGTGGGCGTCGGCGCCCTGCACGTATTGCGCTGCTTCTTTCGTCGTGATGTGCTCGAAGACGACCTTCAGTTCAGGGAAGTCGCGGCGCAGGGGAATCATCACGCGGTCGATGAACACGGCTTCGCGGTCGAACAGGTCGATCTCGGGGTCGGTGACTTCACCGTGCACCAGCAGCTTGAGGCCGGCGCGCTGCATGGCTTCGAGCGTGTTGTACGTCTTGCGGATGTCGGTGACGCCGGCGTCGCTGTTGGTGGTGGCGCCCGCGGGGTAGAGCTTGAGGGCGACCACGCCCGCATCGGCGGCGCGGGCAATTTCGTCGGGCGGCGTGTTGTCGGTGAGGTACAGCGTCATCAGCGGCTCAAAGGCTACGCCCGCAGGCACGGCCTGCCGGATGCGCTCCTGATAAGAGAGCGCCTGCGCCGCCGTGGTGACGGGCGGGCGCAGGTTGGGCATGATGATGGCGCGACCAAACTGCGCAGCGGTGTGTGGCACCACGCTGGCCAGCGCAGCGCCATCGCGCACGTGCAGGTGCCAGTCGTCGGGTCGGGTAAGGGTGAGGGTTTGCGCGGCAGTGCTCATGCCACGAATTGTCCCACCGCGCACTCCAAAAACCGCAAGCCATCGCCGCAGGACGATGGCCCGTGTTCAAGCGGCCGCGGCGCAGGCCATTCGCGGATGCCGCGGAACGGGCTTGGCCCAGCCGCTGGCATCGTCCCCCTCAGGGTGAAGGCGCGTCAGCGCCACAGGGGGCGTTTTTTCAAGCGGTGTAGTCGCCGCTGGCTTCGGGCTGGAATTCGATGGCCAGCACGGTCAGGGCGCCGGGCTTGCCGTCGGCGCCCTGCCAGTGCGCCACTTCACCGACGCGAACGCCCAGCAGCGCCGTGCCCAGTGGCGACAGCACCGAGATCATGCCCTGCGCGGCGTCGGCATCAGGCGGGTAGACCAGCGTGACGCTGCGCTCGTCGCCGCCGGCCGGGTCGGCCACGCGCAGCTTGGAATACATGGTGACCACGTCGCCGGCAATCTCCTGCGGGCGCACCTGGTCGGCGGCGTCGATCACCTCGGCCAGCACGCTGGCATGGTCGGACGCCGCGCCGGCCGCGGCCTGGCGGCGCAGCAGGTTGAAGATGCGCACGTGGTCCAGGTCGGTGATGGTGCGGTTGAAATCGGCGGCGGGTGACATGGCGGTGGCTCCTTGGTGATATCGATGGGGGCTCAGGGGGGTGCGTGCCTGCCGACTGCAAGCCAGCGGCAACGAAAGACGAAAAAACGGCAAACCAGTGTCGCGGGGTGAAGCCCGACGATCCGGTGGGCGCTGTGCTCGGGTGAGCGAGTGGGGGAAGCGGCGGGGTCGTCGGGCTCAGCAGGGTGCGGCAGTTGGGCGCGCACGTCGAACCGGGGAGGTTCGCGCCGACGAAGCAGCAACGCCCGCGCGCCACGCCGCCGCCGCCGCGCGGGCGGGCAAGGTCGGAGCGCTCAGGGTTTGCATAGGGTCATGATAGCGGGTCCGCCACCGACAGGCCAGGCCGGGGCATTAACATAGCGCCCTGGCGGCCCCGCAACTGCGGCGCCGCCACTTTGTTGGCCCGCGCTGCCCAGTGGCAGCCTCCCATCGTCCCCATGTCCCAGCCCACCCCCACCACGGCGCCCGGCGCCGACCCCACGCCCCCGCAGGGCGCCCCCACGCGCATGCCGCTGGCCATCGAAGACTGGCTGACGGTGATCATCATGGCGCTGCTGGCGCTGATCACCTTCGCCAACGTGCTGGTGCGCTATTTCACCAATGCCTCGTTCGCCTGGACGGAGGAGGTGTCGGTGTTCCTGATGATCGTGCTGTCGATGGTGGCCGGTTCGGCCGCGGTGGCGCGCAACCGGCACATCCGCATCGAATACTTTGCCGACTCAGGCCCCGAGGCGCGCCAGCGCGCGCTGGCCAAGTTTGGCGCGGCCATGGTGGCGCTGCTGTTCGGGCTGATCGCCGTGCTGTCGGCCCGCGTGCTGTGGGACGACGTGCAGTACGGCGAGACCTCGCCCGGCATCGGCGTGCCGCAGTGGTGGTACACGATGTGGCTGCCGATCCTGAGCGTGGCCATCATGCTGCGCGCCGTCGGCCTGATGCTGCGCGGCGGCCAGCCCGCGGCCGACAGCGGCGAATTGCCCACATCGCCCGAAGTGCGGGCCGAGGAGCGGGCACCGTGATCCACGCCAACAACAGCGAGCAGCACACTATGGCGCAGGTGGTCGCGGAGCAGGCCGTGCCAGCGAACGCCGTGGCCGGACCTGTGCCGGACACTGGCGTTGTCCCCCCTCCCCGCAGAGAGGTGGGAAGGCGCGTCAGCGCCTCAGGGGGGAGTGCCGAATCATGATCGCGACGCTGCTGTTCGCCGTCTTCATCATCACCATGCTGCTGGGCGTACCGATCGGCGCCTCACTGGGCCTGGCGGGCGCGGCGGCCATTGCGCTGGCCAACGCCGAGGCGCCGTGGTTCGGCCTGCTGGCGGTGCCGCAGAACTTCTACGCCGGCCTGGGCAAGTACCCGCTGCTGGCGATTCCCATGTTCGTGCTGGTCGGCTCGATCTTCGACCGCTCGGGCGTGGCGCAGCGGCTGGTCAACTTTGCCATCGCGCTGGTGGGGCGCGGGCCCGGCATGCTGCCGCTGGTGGCGATCTGCGTGGCGATGTTCCTGGGCGGCATTTCCGGCTCTGGCCCGGCCAACGCGGCGGCGGTGGGCGCGGTGATGATCGCGGCCATGAACCGCGCCGGCTACCCGGCCAGCTATTCGGCCAGCGTGGTGGGCGCGGCGGCGGCCACCGACATTTTGATTCCGCCCAGCGTGGCCTTCATCGTCTATTCGGTGCTGGTGCCGGGCGCATCGGTGCCGGCGCTGTTTGCGGCCGGCATGGTGCCGGGCGTGCTGGCGGGCATTGCGCTGATCGTGCCGGCGGTGTGGATGGCGCGCAAGCACGGCATGGGGCAGCTCGAATCGTCGCTGCCGCGCCCGCCGCTGCTGAAAAGCTTCATCGAGGCCATCTGGGGCCTGGCCGCGCCGGTGCTGATTCTGGGCGGCATGCGCATGGGCTGGTTCACGCCGACCGAAGCGGCGGTGGTGGCCGTGTTCTACGGCCTGTTCGTCGGCCTGTTCGTGCACCGCACCATGACGCTGCGCGACCTGTTCCCCATCCTCAAGGAATCGGGCGAGCTGTCGGCGGTGATTCTGCTGGTGGTGTCGCTGGCGGGCATCTTCGCGTTTTCGCTGTCGACGCTGGGCGTGATCGACCCGATCACCAAGGCCATCGTGAATTCGGGGCTGGGCGAATACGGCGTGCTGGCGCTGCTGATCCTGATGCTGATCACGGTGGGCATGTTCCTGGACGGCGTGTCGATCTTTCTGATCTTCGTGCCGCTGCTGTGGCCCATCGTTCAGCACTACAACTGGGACCCGGTGTGGTTCGGCGTGCTGCTGACGCTGAAAGTGGCGCTGGGCCAGTTCACGCCGCCGCTGGCGGTCAACCTGATGGTGTCCTGCCGCATTGCCAAGGTGCGCATGGAAGAAACCGTGCGCTGGGTTGGCCCCATGCTGCTGGCCATGGGCCTGGTGATGGTGGCCGTCATCATCTGGCCCGAGTTGGCGCTGTGGCTGCCCCGCGTCTTGGGGTATTGATGGTTTTAGGTGTTTTTGGCCGCTGGCGCTGGATGGACAAGCGCAGGCAGCTATTATTTTTGTAGTTCATTTGATGAAGGAGACCGTGACCATGAAACTTCGCCGCACTCTGCTGGCCTTTGCCGCCGCCGCCACCGCGCTGGCCGGCGCCACCTTCGCGCTGCCTGCGGCCGCGCAGAACTACAAGTCCGAATACCGCCTGTCGCTGGTGGTCGGCCCGGCCTTCCCGTGGGGCAAGGGCGGCGAAATCTGGGCCAACAAGGTGCGCGAAAAGACCAACGGCCGCATCAACATCAAGCTGTACCCTGGCGTGTCGCTGATCCAGGGCGACCAGACGCGTGAATTCAGCGCGCTGCGCCAGGGCGTGATCGACATGGCCGTGGGCTCCACCATCAACTGGTCGCCGCAGGTCAAGCAGCTCAACCTGTTCTCGCTGCCCTTCCTGATGCCCGACTACGCCGCCATCGACGCGCTGACGCAGGGCCAAGTCGGCAAGGACATTTTCGCCACGCTCGAAAAGGCCGGCGTGGTGCCGCTGGCCTGGGGCGAGAACGGCTACCGCGAGCTGACCAACTCCAAGCACGTGGTCAAGACGCCGGCCGACCTGAAGGGCCTGAAGATTCGCGTCGTCGGCTCGCCGCTGTTCCTGGACACCTTCACCACCCTGGGCGCCAACCCCACGCAGATGAGCTGGGCCGACGCGCAGCCGGCGCTGGCCAGCGGCGCGGTGGACGGGCAGGAAAACCCGATGAGCATCTTCACCGCCGCCAAGCTGCACACCGTGGGCCAGAAATACCTGACCATGTGGGGCTACGTGGCCGACCCGCTGGTGTTCGTGGTCAACAAGGAGATCTGGAACAGCTGGACCCCGGCCGACCGCGAACTGGTGCGCCAGGCCGCCATCGAAGCCGGCAAGGAGCAGATCGGCATCGCGCGCAAGGGCATGAACGAACCCGGCCAGCCGCTGCTGAAGGACATCGCCGCCATGGGCGTGACGGTGACGCACCTGACCCCCGCCGAGCGCGACGCCTTCGTCAAGGCCACGCGCCCCATCTACGACAAGTGGAAGGGCCAGGTCGGCGCCGATCTGGTGAACGCGGCCGAGAAGGCGATCGCGGCGAGGAAGAAGTAAGCACCCCCTGAGCCGCTGACGCGGCTTCCCCCTCTCCTGCGGGAGGGGGACAACGCCGATGCCCGGCGCGGGTCCGGGCATGGCGTTCGCTCGGATGGCCTGCTCCGCGGCCTTCGGACGGGGTTGACGTACGAAGCCACGCGAGCCGTGCATGTCGATCTGCCTCTGCCCCTGCGATAGAGCCTGCCCCCCGCGACGGCCGGGACAGGGGTGAAGGCCAGCTGGGCATCCTGAACGAGGAAAACCTCCACAGCGCTGCGCCGTTCGCCGCAAATCGGTATAAGCCTTGTCATGCGAACCGCCATCCAGGGCCGCCCATGACCGATCCCGTTCATCGCCCCGACGTCACGGCGCTGCAGGCGCTGCTGGTGCCCCTTTTCCCCGTCTTGATGGGCGTGCGCCTGCTCGCGGCATCGCCGGACGAGGTGCGGGCCGAGATGCGGGTGCGGCCGGATCTGTGCACGGCCGGCGGCATTCTGCACGGCGGCGCGTACATGGCGTTTGCCGATACGCTGGGTGCGGTCGGCACCGTGATGAGTCTGGCTGCGGAGCAGCAGACCACCACCACCGATTCAAGCACCAAGTTCATCCGGGGTGCACGCGCCGGCAGCACCGTGAGCGGCCACTGCGTCGCGCTGCACCGTGGCCGGCGCACGCACGTCTGGCAGACCGAAGTGCGCGACGCCGAAGGCAAGCTGTGCGCCGTGGTCACGCAGACGCAACTGGTGATCGATCCGCGCTCATCCAGCGGCGCCTGAGCCGCGGCCGCGCGCCGGCGCACGGGCGGCAGGCATGCGGCGGCCATGAAAAAAAGGACGGCGCCTGGCCGTCCTTCAGTCTGCAACGTGCACCGCGTGCGCTCAGTGCTGCAGGATCTTGTTCAGGAAGTCCTTGGTGCGCGGCTGGCGCGCCTCGGGGTTGCCGAAGAACTCTTCCTTGGTGCAGTCTTCCAGAATGCGCCCGCCAACGTCAATGAAGATGACGCGGTTGGCCACCTTGCGGGCAAAGCCCATTTCGTGCGTGACCACCATCATGGTCATGCCTTCCTTGGCCAGGCCCACCATCACGTCCAGCACCTCGCCCACCATCTCGGGATCGAGCGCGGAGGTGGGTTCGTCGAACAGCATCACCACCGGGTCCATCGACAGCGCGCGGGCGATGGCCACGCGCTGCTGTTGGCCGCCCGACAGCTGGCCGGGAAACTTATCCTTGTGCGCCATCAGGCCCACGCGGTCGAGCATCTTGAGGCCGCGCGCCTTGGCTTCGTCGGGCTTGCGGCCCAGCACCTTGATCTGCGCGATCGTCAGGTTCTCGGTGACGGACAGGTGCGGGAACAGTTCGAAGTGCTGGAACACCATGCCCACCTTGCTGCGCAGCTTGGGCAGGTCGGTGGCCGGGTCGCTGGCCTTGACGCCGTTGACGATGATCTCGCCCTTCTGAATGGGCTCCAGCGCGTTCACGGTCTTGATCAGGGTGGACTTGCCCGAGCCGGATGGCCCGCACACCACCACCACGTCGCCCTTGTCGATGTTGACCGAGCAGTTGTTCAGCACCTGGATCGGGCCGTACCACTTGGACACGTCCCGGATTTGAATCATGTGTTCGGACATTCTTTTTCCTTCAACGTGATGAGAAATGCGCGTTTATTACAAAGGCTGCGGAGCAAACCATGCGTGGAACGCCTTCGCCGGACCTGCGCCGGCGACTGGCGTTGTCCCCCCATCGCGCAGCAAGGGGGGAAGGCGCGAAGCGACTCAGGGGGGTGTTCACCGGATGATGGCGATTTTCTTGTGCAGCCGCTTGACGACATACGACAGCGAGAAGCAGATGATGAAGTACAGCACCGCAGCCGTCAGGTACATCTCGATCGGACGACCGAAGTTCTTGCCGGCGGTCTCGAATCCCTTGAGCAAGTCGTAGGCGCCAATGGCGTACACCAGCGACGTGTCCTGAAACAGGATGATGGTCTGCGTCAGCAGCACCGGCAGCATGTTGCGGAAGGCCTGCGGCAGGATCACCAGCTTCATGTTCTGGCCGTAGGTCATGCCCATGGCTTGCCCGGCAAACACCTGGCCGCGCGGAATCGATTGGATGCCGGCGCGCATGATCTCGCTGAAGTACGCCGCCTCGAACGCGATGAAGGTGATGAAGGCCGAATACTCAGCGCCGATGGGCCGCCCGATGATGAACGGCACCAGCAGGAAGAACCACAGAATCACCATCACCAGCGGCACGCTGCGCATGCCGTTGACGTAGATGGCGGCGGGCACGTCGAGCCACTTCTTGCCCGACAGGCGCATCAGCGCCAGCAGGGTGCCGAAGAAGATGCCGCCCAGCGTGGCCACGATGGTCAGCGTGATGCTGAACGCCAGGCCCTTGAGGATGAAACCCTGGATCAGGTCCCAGTTGAGGAGCGAGAAATCGAGATTCATGTCAATGGCCCCCTGCCCCGCTACCGGACGCCACAAAGCCCGGCACGCGTGCGCGCTTTTCGACGAAGGCCATGATGCGGTTGATGACCAGCGCCGAAATCACGTACAGCACCGTGACGGCCAGGTAGACCTCGATGGGGCGCGACGTTTCTTCGCCGGCCTGCAGCGCAAACTGCGTCAGCTCGGGGATCGACACCGCGAACGCCACCGCCGAGTTCTTGAAGATGTTCATCGACTCGCTGGTCAGCGGCGGGATGATGATGCGATAGGCCATCGGCAGGATGACGTAGCGGTAGTACTGCGGCGTGGTAAAGCCCATCGCCATGCCGGCATAGCGCTGGCCCTTGGGCAGCGCCAGAATGCCGGCGCGCAGCTGCTCGGCAATGCGCGCCGAGGTGAAGAAGCCCAGTGCCAGCACCACCAGCACAAAGGGCGACAGGCTCTTCATGGGCGGAATCAGCGCCGGCGCCACGTGGTACCACAGGAAGATTTGCACCAGCAGCGGGATGTTGCGAAACAGCTCGACCCACGCATTGCCGAAGCGCACCAGCCAGGGGCTGTTGGGAAGGGTTCGGATCACGCCGATGATGGAGCCGACCACCAGCGCGATCAGCAGCGCCGTCAGCGACACCCCCACCGTCCAGCCCCAGGCCTTGAAGATCCAGTTCAGGTAGGTGATGTCCTTGCCGCTGCCCAGGCAGCCGCTCACCACCTCCGACGTCAGGGTGTCCTTGCAGAACACCTGCCATTCCATGGCCATTTTTGCTTCCTCCTGCCGGCTAACGCTCGCGGCTCCTCAATCGACAACGCCCACCCGGGAGCGGGTGGGCGTCTAAATCATCGCACGTCCGGGCGATTATTTCTTGGCGTAGTCTTCCATCGGCTTGTCGTTGGGCGTGGCCCAGGCCGCCTTGGTGCTCTCGGACATGGGCATGTTCAGGCTGACGTTGTTGGGCGGAATGGGCTGCATGAACCACTTGTCGTACAGCTTGCCGAGCGAGCCGTCCTTGATCTGGCGCTTGATGCTGTCGTCCAGCGCGGCCTTCATCTTGGGGTCGTCCTTGCGCAGCATGCAGGCAATGGGCTCGACGCTCAGCACTTCGCCGGCGATGACGTAGTCCTTGGGCGACTTGGACTTGGCGATGTTGGCCGCCAGGATGGAGCCGTCCATCACGAAGGCGTCGGCACGGCCCGACTCGAGCAGCAGGAAGCTGTCGGCGTGGTCCTTGCCCATGACCTCCTTGAAGTCGATGCCGCCGGCGCGCTCGTGCTTGCGCAGCGTCTGCACCGACGTCGTGCCGGTGGTGGTGGCCACGCTCTTGCCGTTCAGGTCCTTGATGGACTTGATGCCCGAGTTGGCCTTGACGGCCATGCGCACTTCTTCCACGTAGGTGGTCACGGCAAACGCCACGTCTTTCTGGCGCGTGAGGTTGTTGGTGGTCGAGCCGCACTCGAAGTCGATGGTGCCGTTCTGCAGCAGCGGGATGCGGTTCTGCGACGTGATGACCTGGTAGTTGATCTTCAGGTTGGGGTTGCCGGTGACCTTCTTCAGGTCGTCGACGATGCGCTCGGCCATTTCGGTGTGAAAGCCCACGTACTTGCCGCCGCCAATGGTGAAGCCCAGGCCCGAAGAGTCGCGTACGCCCAGGTTGACCACGCCACTCGACTTGATCTTGGCCAGCGTGTCGTTGGCCTGCGCCACGGCGGCGCCAGCAGCCATGGCCAGAGCGGCCAGAACCAGAACTTGCTTCTTCATGTAAACCCTTTCAAAAATAAGAGCGCTACGCACAAATGCAGGCGCGAGACCCTATCAACGCATTCTACGAATCGACGTCTACGTGGGAACCCTGAGAAACCCCCAATGAATGGTCCCAGCCAAAATGGCCGCGTCAGGCGTCGGCGGGCTCCACGCGCAGCTCGGCGCTTTGCTGCAGCGCCCACATGTCGGCGTAGCGCCCGCGCGCGGCCAGCAGTTGCAAGTGCGTGCCGCGCTCGATGATGCGGCCGAGTTCCATCACCAGAATCTCGTGCGCATCGACCACGGTGGACAGCCGGTGCGCGATCACCAGCGCGGTCTTGCCGCGCGCGGCGCTCTTCAGTTCGGCCTGGATGGCGCGCTCGTTGGCCGAATCCAGCGCGCTGGTGGCCTCGTCGAAGATCAGCACCGGCGGGTCTTTCAGCAGCGTGCGGGCGATGGCCACGCGCTGCTTTTCGCCGCCCGACAGCTTCAGCCCGCGCTCGCCCACCTTGGTTTGGTAGCCCTGGGGCGTGCTGGCGATGAAGTCGTGGATGTGCGCGGCGCGCGCCGCCTGCTCCACTTGGGCGTCGCTGGCGTCGGGCTGGCCGTAGCGGATGTTGTAGGCCACCGTGTCGTTGAACAGCACCGTGTCCTGCGGCACGATGCCGATGGCGCGGCGCACGCTGGCCTGCGTCACCGTGCGGATGTCCTGGCCGGCGATCAGGATGCGGCCCTGCTGCGGGTCGTAAAAGCGGTAGAGCAGCCGCGCCAGCGTGGACTTGCCCGAGCCCGAAGGCCCGACCACGGCGACCGTCTTGCCGGCCGGAATCTCGAAGCTGACGCCGTGCAGGATGGGCCGCGCCGGCTCGTAGGCGAAATCGACGTGCTCAAAGCGCACGTCGACCGGGCCGTTGGTGCGCAGCGGCTCGGCGCCGGGCGCGTCGGCCACCTCGCGTTCGCGGTCCATCAGCGTGAACATCTTGTCCAGGTCGGTCAGGTTCTGCTTGATCTCGCGGTAGATCACGCCCAGAAAATTCAGCGGGATGTAGAGCTGGATCATGAACGCGTTAACCATGACCAGATCGCCCAGCGTCAGCCGGCCATCGACCACGCCCTGCGTGGCGCGCCACAGCATCGCCACCAGGCCGACGGCGATGATCAGTTGCTGGCCGGTGTTCAGCAGACTCAGCGTGCTCTGGCTCTTCAGGCGCGCGCGGCGCAGCGCCTCCAGGCTTTCGTCGTAGCGGCGCGCCTCGAAGCTTTCGTTGTTGAAGTATTTGACGGTTTCGTAATTCAGCAACGAATCAATGGCCTTGGTGTGCGCGCCCGAATCGGCCTCGTTGGCCTGGCGGCGAAACTGCGTGCGCCACTCGGTCACCACCACGGTAAAGGCGATGTACAGCACCAGCGCGCCGCCGGTGATCCAGGCAAACGACGCGTCGAACTTCACCGCCAGGATGGTCAGCACCATCGCCACCTCGATGATCGTCGGCACGATGGAATACAGCGAGAACGACACCAGCGATTCGATGCCGCGCACGCCGCGCTCGATGTCGCGCGTCATGCCGCCGGTCTGCCGCTCCAGGTGAAAGCGCAGGCTCAACGCGTGCAGGTGCTCGAAGGTCTGCAGCGCGATCTGGCGGCTGGCCCCCTGCGTGGCCTTGGCGAACACCAGTTCGCGCAGTTCGGTGAACACGCTGGTCATCAGCCGCAGCGCGCCATAGGCCAGCAGCAGGCCTGCCGGCACCACCAGCACCGCCGACGGGTCGCCGGGCTTCAGGCTCATGGCGTCGACCAGGTTCTTCAGCAGCACAGGCACGCCGACGTTCGCCAGCTTGGCGCCGATGACCAGCAGCAGCGCCGCCGCCACACGCCACTTGTATTGCCACAGGTAAGGCAACAGGCGGCCCAGCGTGCGCCATTCCGAGCGCGGGCCAGGCTGCGCTTCGGCGAGAGGAGGGGTAGGTGACAGGTCGCGGCGGCCGCGCATCGTGGACAATCACTTTCTTTTCATTGCTAAACCACCCCTGTGCTGATCGTGGCGTGATCTGCTCATCTCGCTGATGGCCGCGGAGCAGGCCATTCGAGAACGCCGTGGCCGGACCTGCGCCGGCCACCAGCGTTGTCCCCCTTGGGGGAAGGCGCCGCAGGCGACACAGGGGGGTCTCTTATTCTGCCCATGTCTCACTTGTCAAGCTCCGTCACCAGCCACCTGCGCGCGCCCAACACGGCCGCCGTCGACGCGCCCGAAGCCAGCGTGCCGGCCGATCACGTGCTGGTGCTCAAGGTGATTCCGCTGCCGGGCGACGCCAACGCCAACGGCGACATCTTCGGCGGCTGGGTGATGGCGCAGGTGGACCTGGCCGGGTCGGTGCTGCCGGCGCGCTATGCCCAGGGCCGCATGGCCACGGTGGCGGTGAACCAGTTCATCTTCAAGGCGCCGGTGCGCGTGGGCGACATCCTGTCGTTCTACGCCAAGATGGAGCGCATCGGCCGCACGTCGATGACGGTGAACGTGGGCGTGTATGCCGAGCGCTTCAACAACCAGGGGCGCTACATCAAGGTGACCGAGGCCACGCTGACCTACGTCGCCATCGACGACCAGGGCAAGCCGCGCGAGGTGCCGCGCCAGGAAATCTGATCGAATCCGGCTGCAGCGCTTGTCTGACAAGCGCAGGAAGCTACTAAATTAGTAGCATTGTCGATTCACGACACGATGTAGGCCGCCGCGCCCGTGGCGATCAGCGTGCCGTCGGGGCCGTGAAATTCCATGCGCGTGCTGGCCACGCGCGAACCCAGCCGCAGCACTTCGCCGCGTGCGGTGAAGAAGTCGCCGATGCCCTGGCGCAGGTAGTCGATGCGCAGGTCGATGGTGCCGAGCTTCAGAAAGCGCTCCAGCCGCCGTGCGGGGGGCTCGTCCATGTGGCGCGCGCCGATGGCCGCCATCACCGCCACGCCGCCGACGGCGTCCAGCGTGGCGCTGATCACGCCGCCGTGCAAGCGGTGGTAGCTGAAGTGGCCCACCAGATCGGGCCGCATGTCGACCCGCGCCATCACATGGTCGGCGGCCAGTTCGACCACCTGGATGCCCAGCACGCGGTTGAACGGAATGCGTTCTTCGAAGACGTGGCGCAGGCCTTCGACGAATTCGAGCTCGAAGGCCTGGGGCGGCGTGGGGGTGGGTCGGGTCATGCGGGCTTCAGCCGTCAACGGGTTGCGCGGGAGTATCCAGGATCAGCTGATAGAACGCCACGTCGAGCCAGCGGCCGAACTTGAAGCCCGCCTGGCGCACCGTGCCGGCGTGGACAAAGCCCAGTTGCTGGTGCAACGCGATGCTGGCGCCGTTGGCGGCGTCGATGGCGCCCACCAGCACGTGCTTGCCCTGCGCGCGCGCGGCGTCGATCAGCGCGCGCATCAGCAGCGAAGCCAGGCCGCGGCCGCGTGCGTCCTTGTGCACATAGACCGAATGTTCGACCGTGTACTTGTACGCCGGAAACGCGCGCCACGTGCCATAGCTGGCAAAGCCGAGCAGCGTGCCGTCTTCATGAACCGCGCCGATCACCGGAAAGCCGCCCGCCGCCTTGGCGTCGAACCAGCCCCGCATGCTGGCCAGCGTGCGGGGCTGGTAGTCGTACAGCGCGGTGGAGGTAACGATGGCGTCGTTGAGGATGTCCAGAATGGCCGGCGCGTGCGCGTCGTGGGTGCAGTCGATCAGCTGCATGGCGCCATTTGCTATTTAAAAGTGAGCTATATGCGCTTGCCAGACAAGCGCCAGGGGCCGGATGGACTCGTATGTCAGCACTGGCTGAAGTCGGGCTTTCGCTTTTGCATGAAGGCCGTCATGGCTTCGCGCGCGGCGGGCTCGCCCAGCATGCGCCCGAAGTGCGCGCCCTCCTCACCCATGCGCTCGAGCACGGCCTTTTGCTGGTCGCCCTTCATCAGTTGCTTGGTGGTGATTAGGCTGCTGGTCGGCTTGGCGGCCAGCTTGCGGGCCTGCTGGGCTGCAAAGGCGTTGGCCTCGGTGGGCGGCAGCACGCGGTTAACCAAGCCGACTTCGAGCGCGGCCTCGGCCATGAACGGCTCGCCCAGCAGCAGCGCCTCGGCCGCGCGGTGATAGCCGAACATGCGCGGCACCAGCAGGCTGCTGGCCGCTTCGGGGCACAGGCCCAGGTTGACGAAGGGCATCGAGAACGCCGCGTTGTCGCCCGCGTAGACCAGGTCGCAGTGAAACAGCATGGTGGTGCCCACGCCCACGGCCGGGCCGCACACCGCCGCGACCAGCGGCTTGGGGAAGGTGGCGATGGCGCGCAGGAAGCGGAACACCGGCGAATCCATGCCCGCCGGCTTGTTCTTCAGGAAGTCCTCGATGTCGTTGCCGGCACTGAACACTGTCTCGTGGCCCTGGATCACGACCACGCGCGTGGTGGCATCGTCCACGGCTTTTTCCAGCGCCGTGGCCAACGCGTCGTACATGGCGACGTTGATCGAGTTCTTGCGCTCGACGCGGTTGAAGGTCAGCGTGAGCACGCCGTCGGCGTGGTGGGTGAGGATGTCGGTCATGGTGTCTTGCGTTCTAAATACTATGAAATAAATAGCTGCTCGCGCCTGTCAGTCAAGCGCTGGCGGCCCGTTCGACTGCTATTCCTTGTAATAGACGATCTGGTGCGTGGTGGCCAGCAGATGGCCGGCTTCGTTCCACAGCTCGGCGCTCTGGTCGAAAAAGCCGTTGAAGAAGGACTGCGAGCGCGCCTGGCCGAGCAGATAGCCCTCGCCGGTGGCCGCCAGTTCGTCGGCGCCGGCGTGGAAGTAGACCGTCATCGACACGGTGCCGATGGGCGTCATCAGCGCGCGGCGGCGCCAGATGCGCGGGAAGAAGGCATCGGCCAGCGCGGTGAGGCTCAAAAAATCCAGCGGGCGGGGCGGATCGTCGCGCAGCCACAGTTGCGTCAGGCTATCCGCCTCGGTGCCGTCCCAATGCTGCGGGATGGCGCCGGCCAACGGACGCATGTCGTAGCGACCGACCCAGCGCACGCGTTCGGTGAAGGGCGCGCGCGGCACATCGGCCGGCGCGGTGACGGCGGGCATGGGGCTGTCGACGGCGCTCCAGGTGTCGCGCCGCACGGCGGTCACCGCGGTGGCGGTCAGCATGACGGCGTCCACCCCATCGGCGCCCGACTGCGTCAGCGTGACGGTCCAGTGCTGGGTGGAGCGGTTGGTGCGCACGGGCCGCGCCTCGACGCGAAATGGCGCGTCGACCACGGCGGCCGCAAAGTTGACGGTGAGCGCCACCGGCTCGCCCAGCAGCTGCGGATGTTGCAGCACGGCTTGCAGCATCTGCGCCGCCGTCACACCGCCGAACGGGCCGACCATGTTGGCGTAGGCACGGTGCGGCTGGCCGTCAAAGCGGGCCGGCGCGTCGCGGCCGTGCGCCTGCGCCGTGGCCGCCACGGGCGTCAGCGCAAGCGCTTCGTCGAACGGATGTTGGGCCATCGGCTGGGGGCGCGTCATGGGCGGAATCGGGTGGGTGAATGCATGGCTTGTGACATTAGCATGGGCGCGCGGCGGCGCTGTCACTCAGGTGCCTTGGGTGGACTCGGCCGCCAGTTCACGCAATGCCGTCAGCGTATAGGGCCACAGGTTGGCCGCAAAGCGCGGATGAAACCAGCCCAGGTGCCCGATGCGCGCCGCGCCATGCTCGGGCGGATGCACGCGCTCGATGCGATGCGGCGCGTTGGCATACAGCGACAACAGGCTCTGCGTGCCGCGCAGCGTCATCATTTCGTCGTCGGTGATCGACAGCGCACGGATCGGAAAGCGCACCGCGCCGTAGCGCGCCAGCGCGCTCGGCCCTTCGGCGCCGCTGTAGCGCGGGTGCAGGCACCAGCGCCGCCACTGGTGGATGACGCCGGCCGGCAGGTCGCCCACGGCCCCCAGCCGCTTGCCGGGAAAGTAGCCAAACAGCTGCGTGAGCGCAGGCACCAGGCCATGCCACATGAACAGCGCGCGGCGGCGCAACTGGGGCGCGTTGAGGCGCCAGTAACCGCTGCCGGTGGCCACGCCCAGCAGGCCGGCAATGTGGTCGGTGCGCTCGAACAGGCCCGGCAGTTGGGCGCCCAGGCTGTGGCCGATGAGCAGCAGCGGCACGTCGGGTGCCTGGGCGTGCAGGTGATGCACGACGGCTTCGTAGTCGGCGCGCCAGTCGTTGAGCGTGGCGTCAACATGGCGCAGGCGGCGCCCGTGCAGCTTCAGCGAATCACCGTAGCCGCGGTAGTCGAACGTGAGTACACGCACGCCCTGCCCCGCCAGCCACGCGGCAAAGTCCGCATAGCGCCGCTGCGGCACGCCCATCGCGGCGCCGATGACTACCTGCAGCGTGGGCGCGCCAGGCGGCTCAAACAGCCGGGCGGCGACCCGGCCGTGGCGCGGGGTGTCGAGGTGCAGGGTGCGAGCACAATTCACGTCAAGAGAATTTCATCCAAAGAGCCGGACGCGAAGGACGCAAAGGTTTCGCGAAGAACGCAAAAGGAAAAACGAACGAGTATTGAATTCCTTCGCGCTCTTCGCGTGACCTTCGCGCCCTTCGCGTCCGGCTGTTTGCGACTTTTTCAAACCCGCTCGAAGATCCCCGCCGCGCCCTGCCCCATGCCCACGCACATCGTCACCATGCCGTACTTCAGATTGTGGCGGCGCAGTGCGTGTACCACGGTGGCTGCGCGGATGGCGCCGGTGGCTCCCAGCGGGTGACCCAGCGCAATGGCGCCGCCCATGGGGTTGACCTTGGCCTTGTCGAGCCCCAACGTGTTGATGACGGCCAACGACTGCGCGGCAAAGGCTTCGTTCAGCTCGTACCAGTCGATCTGCTCTTTCGTCAGCCCCGCATATTTCAGCGCCGCCGGAATCGCCTCGATCGGGCCGATGCCCATGATGTGCGGCGGCACGCCACGGCTGGCGTAAGAGACAAAGCGCGCCAGCGGCGTCAGGCCGTATTTCTTGATCGCTGCTTCGCTGGCCAGAATCAGCGCGCCGGCGCCGTCGCTGGTCTGAGAGCTGTTGCCTGCGGTCACCGAGCCGCGCGCGGCGAACACGGTGCGCAACTTGGCCAGTCCTTCCAGCGATGTGTCGGGGCGCGGACCTTCGTCGATGTCCACGGTGCGCTGCGTCTGCGTGACTTCGGCGGTCTTGAGGTTGACGCTGCGCTCGGTCACGGTGACGGGCGTGATCTCGTCCTTGAACTCGCCGGCGGCAATCGCCTTCATGGCGCGCTGGTGCGATTCGAGCGCGAACTCGTCTTGCGCCTGCCGCGAGACTTTCCACTGCTGCGCCACCTTCTCGGCCGTGAGGCCCATGCCGTAGGCGATGCCGTAGTCGTCCACGTTGTCGGTGTTGGCGAAGATGGTGGGCGACAGGCTGGGATTGTTGCCCATCATGGGCACCATGCTCATGCTTTCCACGCCCGCGGCGACCATTACTTCGGATTCGCCGACGCGAATGCGGTCCGCCGCCATGGCCACGGCCGACAGGCCCGAGGCGCAGAAGCGATTGACGGTGATGCCGCCCACGCTCTTGGGATAGCCGGCCAGCACGGCGCCGATGCGCGCCACGTTGAGGCCCTGCTGCGCCTCGGGGATGGCGCAGCCGCTGATCACGTCCTCAATCGCGGCCGGGTCCAGCCCCGGCGCCTGCTTGACGACTTCGCGCAGCACGTGCGCGAGCAGGTCGTCCGGCCGCGTGTTCTTGAAATAGCCCTTGTGCGAGCGCCCGATGGGCGTGCGCGTGGCGGCGACGATGTAGGCGTCTTGAACTTGTTTGGTCATGGTGTGTTCTTCCTCGCCGATCAATTGCGCACGGGCTTACCGGTGCTCAGCATCCCCATGATCCGCTCGTGCGTCTTGGGGTTGCCCAGCAGGGTGGTGAAGGCTTGGCGCTCCAGCGTCATCAGGTATTCCTCATCGACCAGCGTGCCCGGATCGACGTCGCCGCCGGTCACGACGTTGGCGATCAGGCTCGACACGTAGAAGTCGTGCTGGCTGATGAAGCCGCCGTCGCGCATGTTGACCAGCTGGCCCTGGATGGTGGCCTTTCCGTCGCGGCCGGCGACCGCAAACTGGCGCTTCATGGGCGGGCGGTAGCCGGCGCGGAACATGGCCTTGGCTTCGTTGATGGCGACGTAGAGCAACTCGTCCTTGTTGGGCACGATCACGTCGCTCCACAGCAGGTAGCCGAGCTTGCGCGAATCGAGTGCGCTCATGCCCACCTTGGCCATGGCGGCGGCGGTGAAGCCTTCGGTGAGGAAGTGCAGCAAGTCCTTGTCGGTGCTGGCTTGCGCGTTCTCGGCCGCGCGGCGGGCGATGTAGGCAAGCCCCCCCGCGCCGGGCACCAGGCCCACGCCCACTTCCACCAGGCCCATGTAGCTTTCCATGGCGGCCACGCGGCGCGAGGAGTACACCGCCAGCTCGCAGCCGCCGCCCAGCGCCATGCCGCGAATGGCGGAGACGACCGGCACGTTGGCGTAGCGCAGGCGCAGCATCATGTCCTGCAGCTCTTTTTCCATCGAATCGACCAGGCCCGCGCCGCCGGCCACGTAGCCGGGCAGCATGGCCTGCAGGTCGGCGCCGACGCTGAAGGGGTCGTCGCCCGGCCAGATCACCAGGCCCTGGTAGTCGGCCTCGGCCATCTCCACCGCCTGCGCCAGGCCCTCGCCCGCCTCGGGGCTGATGGCGCGCATCTTGGTCTTGAGGGTGGCGATGACGATCTCGTCGTCGAGCGTCCAGACGCGGATGGCGTCGTTTTCCAGCAGCGTCTTGCCCGCTGTATCGGGGCGCGGCCCGCCTTCGCCCAGCAGTAGTTCGGGGAACAACTGGCGCTCGTACACCGGCAGCAGGCGGCGCGGTTCAAACTGGCCGGTGGTGGGGTTCCACGAGCCCTTCTCGGTGTGCACGCCGCCGGCCTCGGCCACCGGGCCTTTGAACACCCACTCAGGCAGCGGCGCTTTCGACAACGCCTTGCCCGCGTCGATGTCGTCCTGGATCATCTTGGCGACGTCGAGCCAGCCGGCTTCTTGCCACAACTCAAACGGACCCTGCTTCATGCCAAAGCCCCAGCGCATGGCCAGGTCGACATCGCGCGCGGTCTCGGCAATATTCGCCAGATGCACGGCGGCGTAGTGGAAGCTGTTGCGCAGAATGGCCCACAGGAACTGGCCTTGCGGGCCTTCCGCGTTGCGCAGCAGCTTCAGGCGCTCGCCAGCGGGCTTCTTGAGCATGCGCCCGTACACCTCGTCGGCCTTCTGGCCGCTGGGCACGTACTCGTCTTTTTCCAGATCAAAGCGCAGGATGTCGCGGCCGACCTTCTTGTAGAAACCGGCGCCCGTCTTCTGGCCCAGGTTCTTCAGCTCCAGCAGCTTGGCCAGCACGGGCGGCGTGCCAAAGCTGTCGTAGAACGGGTCGGTGTCGGTGCTCAGGTTGTCTTGCAGCGTCTTGATGACGTGGCCCACCGTGTCCAGCCCCACCACGTCGATGGTGCGGAAGGTGCCGCTTGAGGCACGCCCCATGCGCTTGCCGGTCAGGTCATCGACCACGTCGAAGGTCAGGCCGAATTTCTCGACCTCTTTCATCGTGGTCAGCATGCCGGCGATGCCGATGCGGTTGGCGACGAAGTTGGGCGTGTCCTTGGCGCGCACCACGCCCTTGCCGAGCGCGGAGGTGACGAAGGCTTCCAACTGGTCCAGCACTTCGGGCTTCGTGGTCGGCGTCGCAATCAACTCCACCAGCACCATGTAGCGCGGCGGGTTGAAGAAGTGGATGCCGCAAAAACGCGGGCGCAATGCCTCGGGCAGCGCTTCGCTCAGCTTGGTGATCGACAGGCCCGAGGTGTTGCTGGCCAGGATGGCGTTCTTGGCGACGAAAGGCGCGATCTTGTGATACAGATCGCTCTTCCAGTCCATGCGCTCAGCGATGGCCTCGATGATCAGGTCGCAGCCCTTGAGCTTTTTCAGGTCGTCGTCGTAGTTGGCGACTTCGATCAGCGCCGCGTCTTCGGCCACGCCCAGCGGCGCGGGCTTGAGCTTCTTGAGGTTTTCGACGGCCTTCAGCGCGATGCCGTTCTTGGGACCCTCTTTGGCGGCCAGGTCGAACAGGATGACCGGCACCTTGCAGTTGACGAGATGGGCCGCGATCTGCGCGCCCATCACGCCGGCGCCGAGCACGGCGACTTTCTTGACGTTGAATCGGGACATTCTGTGTTCCTTCACTGGACCCGTGTCCAGGTCTGCGTGCGCCCAAACGGCCCGATGGAGCCGCGCACTTCGAGCTTCTTGCCGCCGTCGATGGGCGTCAGGCGCAGCGCGTAGTCGCTGCCTTTTTCGGGGTCGAGCACGCGGCCGCCTTCCCACACGTCCTTTCCTTCGGCTTTCTTGGCGCCGCGGATGATTTCCAGGCCCGCCACCGGCTTGTCCTTGCGGTCATCGCTGCACTTGTCGCACACGGCTTTCGGGTCAGCGTCCTTTTTCAGGATCTTCTCGATGCGGCCGGTGAGCACGCCGGCGCTTTCGGTGATGACCACCTGCGCCTTGGGTTCCTTGGTCTGATCGTCGATGCTGCGCCAGGTGCCGACAGGCGTCATCTGGGCCAGCGCTACACCGCCATTAGCTACCAAAACAATAGCTGCAAGCGCTTTTGCAGCAAGCGCCAGGGGCATTTTTTTATTGAAATACATCATGCCAGTGCCGCCTCGGTGTCCAGCAGGTTGGCCACGCCCGAGCGCGCGGTGCGCATCAGGCTGGCCGTCTCGGGGAACAGGCGCGCGAAGTAGAAGCGCGCGGTCTGCAGCTTGGCGGTGTAGAACGGGTCGGTGCTGCCTTCGGCCTGCTTCTTGAGGGCCACGCTGGCCATGCGGGCGAAGAAGTAGCCAAACACCAGGTGGCCCGCCACACGCAGGTAGTCGACGCTGGCGCCGCCCACTTCGTCGGGGTTGGTGAAGCCCTTGAAGCCGATTTCGGTGGTGAACTTGGTCATCTGGTCGGCCAGGTAGCCGAGTGGGTTGATGAACTCGCTCATCTTCTCGTTCACGCCTTCTTCCTCGACCAGTTGGGCAATGAGCTTGCCAAACTTCTTAAGCGTGGCGCCCTGGTTGCCCAGGATCTTGCGGCCCAGCAGATCCAGCGACTGCACGGTGTTGGTGCCTTCGTAGATCATGTTGATGCGCGCGTCGCGCACGAACTGCTCCATGCCCGTTTCGTGGATGTAGCCGTGGCCGCCAAACACCTGCATGGCGTGGTTGGTGGCGGCAAAGCCGTTGTCGGTGAGGAAGGCCTTGATGATGGGCGTGAGCAGGCCCACCACTTCGTCGCTGTCCTTGCGCACCTTTTCGTCGGGGTGGTACAGCGCCTTGTCGAGCAGCATCGACGTGTAGATGGCCATGGCGCGGCCGCCTTCGGCATAGGCCTTGGCGGTGAGCAGCATCTTGCGCACGTCGGGGTGCACGATGATGGGGTCGGCCGGTTGATCCTTGGCCTTGGGGCCGGATAGGCTGCGCATCTGCAGGCGGTCCTTGGCATACACCAGCGCGTTCTGGTAGGCCACTTCGGTCAGGCCGAGCGACTGGTTGCCCACGCCCAGGCGCGCGGCGTTCATCATCACGAACATGGCCGGCAGGCCCTTGTTGGGCTCGCCCACCAGGGTGCCGACGGCGCCGTCCAGGCTCAGTTGCGCGGTGGCGTTGCCGTGGATGCCCATCTTGTGCTCCAGGCCGGTGCAGAAGATGGGGTTACGCGCGCCCAGCGAGCCGTCGTCGTTGACGTGGTACTTCGGCACCAGGAACAGGCTGATGCCCTTGCTGCCCTTGGGCGCATCGGGCAAGCGGGCCAGCACCAGGTGCAGGATGTTGGGCGCCATGTCGTGCTCGCCGGCGCTGATGAAGATCTTGTTGCCGGTGATCTTGTAGGTGCCGTCGGCCTGCGGCTCGGCCTTGGTGCGCAGCAGGCCCAGGTCGGTGCCGCAGTGCGGCTCGGTCAGGCACATGGTGCCGGTCCATTCGCCGCTGGTCAGCTTGGGCAGGTATTTCTTTTTTTGGTCGTCGGTGCCGTGGGCGTGCAGGGCTTCGTAGGCGCCGTGCGACAGGCCGGGGTACATGGTCCACGCCTGGTTGGCGCTGTTCATCATTTCGTACACGCACTGGTTGGCGACGAAGGGCAAGCCCTGGCCGCCGTATTCGGGGTCGCACGACAGCGCGGCCCAGCCGCCTTCGACGTATTTTTCGTACGCGTCCTTGAAGCCGGTGGGCGTCTTGACTTCGTGCGTGGTCTTGTCGAGCACGCAGCCTTCGCTGTCGCCGCTGAGGTTGATGGGCTGGATGACTTCAGCCGCGAACTTGCCGCCTTCTTCCAGCACGGCGTTCAGCGTGTCGGCGTCGATGTCGGCGTGGCGCGGGATGTCTTTCAGTTCGTCGACGACGTTGAGCACTTCGTGCATCACAAACTGCATGTCGCGCAGCGGCGGGGTGTAGATGGGCATGGGGAATGGCTCCTCGGGTTGTCTGCGAAAGGTGAATAAGGATTCAGGCGGCGTAGCGCGCCAGAATGTTGTCAAAGCCCCGCACGGCGCGCTGCATGGCGCCGCTGCGGTGCAAAAAGCGTGCTTCGTAATGAAGCACCAGGATCAGTCCATGAATCTCGAAGGTGATCTGGCGTTCGTCCACGTCGGCGGCCAAATGGCCTTCCTGCCGGGCCTGGGCGGCGGCGCGTTCCATGGCTTCCATCCAGGCGCTGACGGTGGCGATCAGCGCGTCGCGCACCGGGCCGGGGCGGTCGTCGAATTCGACCGCGCCGCTGATGAAGATGCAGCCCGAATCCAGCTCGGCGCTGGTGTAGCGCATCCAGTGCTCGAACAGGGCGCGCAGGCGCGGCAGGCCGCGGGCCTGCTGCATGGCCGGCTCGAACACGTCGCGTTCGAAGCGGGCGTAGTATTCGCGCACCACCGACACCTGCAGTTCGTCGCGCGAGCCAAAGTGGGCAAACACGCCCGACTTGCTCATGCCCATGACGTCGGCCAGCGCGCCGATGGACAGGCCTTCCAGCCCGACCTGCGCGGCCATGCGCAAGGCAGCGTCGACAATGGCCGCCTTGGTCTGCTGACCCTTCGCCAGCACACGCGCCCGCCGTGCACGGGGCGCGGCGGCGGCTTGCGGCGATGGGGTGGTGGTGTCAGGCATGGGCAATAAACGAACGGTCGTTCGATTTTGCACCATCCCGCCGAACGCGCCAAGCGGGCGCGCCCACCTCGAAGCTAGGTATTTACCCTGATCGCAGCCGCCGGTCAGCGTGCGCGATAGGCCACCACCTTCTGTGTCTGCGTACCCAGGCCTTCGATGCCCAGCGTCATCACGTCGCCGGGGCGCAGGTAGCGCGGTGCCGGCTGGCCCTGCGCGTCGCGCAAGCCCATGCCGACGCCCGGCGGCGTGCCGGTGGTCAGCACGTCGCCCGGCGCCAGCGTGATGAAGCGGCTGACGTAGCTGACCAGCCGCGCCACGCCAAACACCATGGTGCGCGTGTGCCCGGTCTGCATGCGCTGGCCGTTCAGGTCGAGCCACAGGCCGAGGCGCTGCGGGTTCGGCACGTCGTCGCGCGTCACCAGCCAGGGGCCGATGGGGCCGAAGGTGTCGCAGCCCTTGCCCTTGTCCCAGGTGCCGCCGCGCTCGATCTGGTATTCGCGCTCGCTCACGTCGTTGACCACGCAGTAGCCGGCCACGTGGGCCAGTGCGTCCTTCTGCGCGACATGGCGCGCCGTGCGGCCGATGACCACGCCCAGTTCGACTTCCCAGTCGCTCTTTTTCGAGCCCTTGGGCAGCATCACGTCGTCATCCGGCCCCTGGATGCAGGAAATGGCCTTGGTAAAGATCACCGGCTCTTTCGGAAGGGGCATGCCGGCCTCGGCCGCGTGGTCGGCGTAGTTCAGGCCGATGGCGATGAACTTGCCGACGCCGGCCACCGGGCAGCCCAGGCGCGGCTGGCCTCTGACCCGTGGCAGCGTGTCGGGCTTCAGGCGCCGCAGCCGCGCCAGTGCCGCGTCACCCAGCTGTGCCGGGCCGATGTCGGGGATCACCGCGGAAAGGTCGCGCAACTGGCTTGTGTCGTCCAGCAGACCCGGCTTTTCCTTGCCGGGCGCGCCGTAGCGAAGCAATTTCATGCCAACACCCTGTCAAATGAAATCAGGCCGAAGCGCTTGCTGGAAAAGCGCGGACAGCTACTTAATTTATAGCATACTGGCGATGCAGGCGTCCAGCCGCTCGGACGGCGCACGCCGAAAGCCCGAGCGCGCAAAGCGCTGCAGCCGCCCGACCATGAAGGCGGTGAGCACCGATGCCGTGACCTGCGCGTCGGCATCGGGCGTCAGCGCGCCAGCGCCGTCAGCGCCTTCACGCAGGCACTGGCGCAGCGCGGCCTCCAGCTTGTCGAACAGCTGGTTCATGCGCTGCTGCAGCCGTTCGTGCTCGAACACCAGCGCGTCACCCACCATCACGCGCGTCATGCCGGGGTTCTTTTCGCCGAACTGCAACACCATGGCGACGATGCGGGCGGCGCGTGCGCGGCCTTCGCCTGCCTGGTCGTTGATCCGGTTCACCAGGCCGAAGACGCTGCTTTCGACGAAGTCGATCAGGCCCTCGAACATCTGCGCCTTGCTGGCGAAGTGACGGTACAGCGCGGCTTCGCTGACGTCGAGGCGCGCAGCCAGCGCGGCGGTGGTCACGCGTTCGGCGCCGGGCTGCTCCAGCATCTGCGCCAGCGCCTGCAGAATCTGCACGCGCCGTTCGCCCGGCTTGGGCCGCTTGCGCGCGGCGGGCGCGGGGGTGGCTTCGGGGGCGGCGGGTGAATCGAGTTCAGACGGCATGTTGGAGCCCACTTGTTTCCAAATGATTCTCCCACAGCCGCCGCACCGGCCTGCCCGGGCCAAACCCGAATCGCCCGGCCGGCGCCCGCCTCGCGCCAAGTGAGTGCTTGCGCCGGAACGCGGCGCGCCGGCGTCAGTGCGACCGGATCATGGTGCCGAAGGGCTCGTTGCCCAGCACTTCCAGCAGCAGGGCGTGCGGCACGCGGCCGTCGATGATGTGCACGGCGTTGACGCCGCTCTTGGCGGCATCCAGCGCGCCGGCGATCTTGGGCAGCATGCCGCCGGAAATGGTGCCGTCCTGCACCAGCTCGTCGATGCGGCGCGGCGTCAGCTCGGGCATCAGCGCGCCGGCCTTGTCGAGCACGCCGGGGATGTTGGTCAGCATGAGCAACTTTTCGGCCTGCAACACCGTGGCCAGCTTGGCGGCCACCACGTCGGCGTTGATGTTGTAGCTCTCGTTCTGCTCGCCAAAGCCGATGGGACTGACCACGGGGATGAACTGGTCGTCCTGCAGCGCCTTCACCACGCCGGGGTCGATCTGGTCGATATCGCCCACCTGGCCGATGTCGTGCTCGACCGACGGATCCTTCTGGTCCAACATCTTCAGCTTGTGCGCGCGGATCATGGCGCCGTCGCGGCCGGTCAGGCCCACGGCCTTGCCGCCCGCCTGGTTGATGAGGCCGACGATGTCCTGCTGCACTTCGCCGCCCAGCACCCATTCGACCACTTCCATGGTTTCGGCGTCGGTCACGCGCATGCCCTGGATGAACTTGCCTTCCTTGCCCAGGCGCTTGAGCGCGGTCTCGATCTGCGGGCCGCCGCCGTGCACCACCACGGGGTTGATGCCGACCAGCTTGAGCAGCACCACGTCTTCGGCAAACGCGGCCTGCAACGTGGGGTCGGTCATGGCGTTGCCGCCATACTTGATGACCATCGTCTTGCCATGGAACTTGCGGATGTACGGCAGCGCTTGCGCCAGAATCTGCGCCTTTTCGCGCGGAGCCAGGGTGGTCAGGTCAGTGGGCATGTGCGTCAGGGGTAGGTTGGTCCAATCAGGCGGACATGATAGGCCTCAACGGCGCGGCCGCTGGAAGAAGCGCGGCACCTTGAAGCGCACCAGCGTCATGTAGGCCACCACGTAGCTGACCGCGAACAGCACGCAGAACGCCAGCAGCACGCCGCTGTAGCGCCAGAACAGCATCGCCGGCACCACCGTCAGCACCACGAAGCTCCACAGGTACGGCGCGGTGCGGTTGTTGCGCTTGAGCATGTTCTTGGCTTCGTCCTCGTGCAGCACGCTGCGCACCAGCCGGCGATAGACCAGCTGGTGCAGGTGCAGCGCATCGGCCATGCCGGGCGATACGCCGCGCCACAGCTTGCGGTAGATCGAGAACACCGTCTCCCACACCGGATAGATCAGCAGCAGCATGGGAAACCACGGCGACACGATGGGGTGGCGCTTGACCAGCAGCAGGCTGATGACGGCAATCGCCAGCCCCCACAGGTAGGCACCGCCATCGCCGGCAAAGATCAGCCCGCGCGGGTAGTTCCACACCAGAAAGCCCGCCGTGGCGGCGGCCAGTGCAATCGCCATGGCCGCCAGTTCGCGGTCGCCCACCTGGATGGCCACATGCGCCAGCGCCAGGCACACCACCAGCGCCACCGCACCCGCCAAACCGTTGTAGCCGTCGATGATGTTGAACGCGTGCGGCAGCCCGGTCACCGCCAGCACCGCCAGCCCCACGCCCAGCCACGGCCAGGCGCTCCACCAGCTGTCGATCGCCGCGAAGCCCAGGTGAGGGACCGAGACGCCCAGCAACCAGGCGGCCAGCGAAGCCGACACCAGCGTCAGCAGCAACCGCCACAAGACCGCCAGCCGCTGCGTCAAATCCTCCAGCACCCCTCCGATGAAGGCAGGCAGCAGCAGCAGCAGCCAAGCACCCAGGTTGAGCAATGACGGGTCGATATTGCCAGCCATCTCGGCCCACTGCAGGACAGGCAGCGCGGCCAATGCCGCTACCCAGCCAACCAGCAGACCGATGCCACCGACACGCGGCACGTGGCCCTGATGAAAGCGCTGAGGCGCATCGTGCGGGTAAAAAACGCGCCAGTGCCGGAACCACCGGCGCACCAGAAAGGTGGTGACCATGGACACGACGAACGCCAGCACCGCGAGGGAAATCATGTCAATCTGGACAGGTCCGAGGCGCGTGCGCGCGGCAGAGGAAAAAGTCTTGCATGGTAGCATCATGAGGTTTGCCGTTTCGCATCGGCACCCTACGGTCAGCCCTTGCCGGTCACACCCCCACGCGGCATGCCGAACGCTCCGTAGATCCCCCGGATCGCTCACAGAATTCGTCTGCTACCCCGCCATGGTGCCCACCTCCATCCGCTCGCACGTTTATCGACGCACCATCGCTGAGGGCGACAACGATTCACTGTCGGCCATTGTGAAGCAGCTGCCCGTCAGTGCACACGTGTTGGACCTCGGCTGCGGCAGCGGTGCCATCGGTCGCTATCTGGCCGGACAAGAGGGCCCTGCAGCCATCGATGGGGTCACACTGAGCGAGGAAGAGGCTTCGCTGGCGGCTCCGTACTACCGGCGCATCGTGGTCGCCGACCTCGAGCAGCAGCACCTGGGTGAGTTGTTCGACACGCCATACGACGTCATTGTCTGTGCCGACGTGCTTGAGCACCTGCGGGACAGCGCACCCGTGCTGGCCGCGTGCAAGAGCCTCTTGAAACCCGACGGGCTGCTCCTGCTGTCGGTTCCCAACACCGCGTATTGCGGGCTGATCGCCGAGTTGATGGCAGGCGAATTCCGTTATCGGCCCGAAGGCTTGCTGGACGAAACTCATCTCAGGTTCTTCACTCGCCAGACCTTGCTACGGTTCTTGGCAGACAATGGCTGGCAGGTCCTGCAGATCCATACCGTCCAACGGGAGACGCAAGATTCAGAGTTCCGCGTCGCGTTCGACGCCCTGCCCCCCGCCGTTGCCCGCCATATCTTGAATCTTCCCGATGCCGGCACCTACCAGTTCATCATCCGTGCACGACCGCTGCGCGATGGTGAAGACCTCGTCCAGCCGGCCACCGATCGCTCGCACCTGTTGCCCGTCCAGGCCCACTTCACCGCCGAGTTGTTTACCAAGCAGCCCGCAGGCTATAGCGAAGAGCACAAAATCAGTGAGGGCGGGGTGATAGGACATGAGCGCCAGACTGTGCGATTCGCGCTGCCAGCAGGCCCGGCGCCGTTGGGTCTGAAACTTGACCCCGCCGACCGACCCGGCTTTCTGTACTTGCATGCCCTTCGGCTTCAGGCTGCCGACGGCGCAGCATTGTGGCGCTGGGACAGTACAGACCCCGGTTTCGTAACGCAGGCGGCGCAACATCAAATGCTGATCCAGGCGTCGGCGTCGCTCACTGGCTCAGGCGTACTTTGCCTGCTGCACGGTGATGACCCCTGGCTGGAACTGCCCATTCCCGAAGACGCGCTTTCTCGTGCCGCAGGGGGCGTGCTCGAAGTCGACCTGGGTTGGCCGATGTCTGCCGATTACTTGGCCATGGCCGATGTCGTCAACCAATATCGGCACTTGCGCCAGGAACATGACCAACTGGCCGAGCGAATCGACCAGTTGGGTACCGAACATCAAGGCACCCTTTTGCGCCTGCGCGGCGAGCACGAGCAGACCTTGGACACACTGGCCGCGAGCCACGAACAAGATATCAGGACGTTCGCAGCACGGCATCAATTGCAGGTCGAACAGCACCGCGCGCACAGGCAACAGTTGCAAGCGCGCATCCACGCGCTGATTGCCGAAACCACCGAAGCCAGACGTGCCCGTGACGATGCGCTGCGAGAGCGCCAGAAGGCCCAGGACCACATTGAATTCCTGAAAGACTCCACCGTGTTCCGCGCCACCCGTCCGATAGTGAACGCAAAAATGTGGCTGGATCGTCAACTGGACCGCGACCCGCGGTCAGACGGGGACACACCCGGCGTCGAACAACCCTTGCCGACGCCGCTCGCGCCCAGCCATCACCCGGTGGACGTCATCGTGCCGGTCTACAAAGGGCTGGCCGACACCCAGCGCTGCGTGCTGTCCGTCCTGTCGGCGTCGTGCCGCACGCCCTGGCGGCTGATCGTCATCAACGACGCCAGTCCCGAACCTGAAGTAACCGATTGGCTGCGCGATATCGCCGCGCGCGACCCGCGCGTCGAACTGCTCGAAAACGAGGTCAACCTGGGCTTTGTCGGCACAGTCAACCGTGGCATGGCCGTGTCGACGACCGACGACGTGCTGCTGCTCAACAGCGATGCCGAGGTGGCCAATGACTGGCTGGATCGTATTCAGGCCGCGGCCTACAGCGACCAGCGCGTCGCCAGCGTCACGCCGTTCTCGAACAACGCCACCATTTGCAGCTACCCACGCTTCTGTCAAGACAATGCCCTGCCCATCGGGTGGGACGTGGGCCGCCTCGACCAACTGTTTGCCAAGACCAACGCTGGCCAAGTCGTCGATGTGCCCACCGGCGTCGGATTTTGCATGTATATCCGGCGCGCGGCACTCGACGAAGTGGGCCTGTTCGACGTCGAAAACTTCGGCAAGGGCTATGGCGAAGAAAACGACTTCTGCATCCGGGCCGAAAACGCCGGCTGGCGAAACTTGCATGCGCTCGACACGTTCGTGCACCATTCCGGCGGTGTGAGCTTTGGCGATGCGAAAAGCCCACGCGAACGCGCTGCCATGGAGACGTTGCGTCGACTGCACCCGCGCTATGAAGCGGCAGTCATGCGGTTTGTGCAGTCAGACCCCGCGCGTCCCGCGCGGATGGCGGTAGACCTCGCGCGCGTCATGGAGCCAAGCGCTCTGCCTGTCATCCTGGCCGTGCTTCATGACCGGCAGGGCGGCACGGAGCGCCACGTCGAGGAGTTGGCGGCCACACTGCACGACCGGGCCCGCTATTTTGTACTGCGCCCCCTGGCAGGCCATGCGGTGCAGTTGCGACTGCCCGATCCCGATGAAGGGTTCGAGATGGTGTTTTCTCTCTCGAACCAGTATTCGGCGCTGATCTCGACGCTTCAACAGCTTGGCGTTCAACACGTCCACTTCCATCACCTGTTGGGGCAGGGTGAGCAGGTGCGCAAGATTCCTGCGCAGTTGGGGGTGACATTCGACTTCACCGCGCATGATTTCTACACCATCTGCCCCCAGATATCGCTGACCGATCAAACCAACGGCTACTGCGGTGAACTGGGTGTCACGCAATGCGCCCGCTGTCTCGCGCATTCGCCCGCTCCCGGTGGGGTAGACATCACGACCTGGCGTCAATTCCACATTCAGTTTCTCGAACATGCGCGCTATGTCATTGCGCCTTCTGGCGACGCGCTGGCGCGCGTGGCTCCCCTCGCACCCGAAGGGTCGCTGCGGCTTGTACCTCACACCGACGTTGCGTCCGTGGCGCAGTTGCCGACACCCCAACCCGCGCTACTGGGCAACGACCGCCCACTGAAGATCGCCGTGATCGGGGCACTCAGCATCATCAAAGGCGCCGACGTACTGGAAGACGTGGCCTTGCTGGCCGGAAAGAACGGTGCACCGCTGGACTTTCACCTCATAGGATACGGCTATCGCGCATTGCGCACGCGCCCGCGCGCCCATTTGACGGTGCATGGAAAATACGACGAGAAAGAACTGCCTGCCCTTCTGGATTGGCTGAAACCCGATCTCATCTGGTTCCCCGCCCAATGGCCTGAAACCTACAGCTACACCCTCAGCGCCTGCCTGCAGGGAGGGTGGCCGGTGGTGGCGCCAGATCTCGGCGCTTTTACAGAGCGCCTGTCCGGCCGGCCTTGGAGCTGGCTGCGGCCCTGGAACGAAAGCGCCGCCGCGTGGATCACGTTCTTTCTTGACATCCGGCAGCGACATTTCCTGACGGGTCAGCCGCCCGCGCAGTCATGGCGCCTGCAGACCGAGGCGGCCCGACGCCTGCCCGAAGGCGTGGTGTTGCAGACTCCCGACTGGTACGCTGGCGAATACCTTGCGGATATTCCGGCCGTCAAGCCCGGCACTGACGCCCTCACCCATATAGCCAAGACCATTGCCACGCGCACTGAGGCGCACGCGGCCCGCGGCAGTGCCTCGTCCCGCGCCCGGTCGCGCTTGTTAAGTGCGCTCGTTCGCTTGCGCGCCTTGCCCTGGCTTTCCGGACTCGCTCGCGCTATTCCCCTGCGCTGGCAAACCCGGGTCAAGAACTGGCTCCTGCGATAGGTCGATCCGTATCACGCAGGCCTGCGCAGCACGAAGGCATCCTGATGCCGCCAGAACCAACTGGGCTCAAAACCCATCAGGCAGTCGCTGCCCAGCGTTTCGGCAATGCGCTCGCGAACGAATGCCTCAGAGGTAAACGCGGTCCCGTATTCCTGTACGTCGATCGCAGCCGATTCGCTCGATGCGGCAAAAAAGAAGCCCGTTTCGTCCAGTGCCACATTCTGGCGGCGCGCAGCCTCCTCGCCATGCGTTGAAATCACCAGCAGGCCACCCGGCTCGACAGCATCGAACAGCCGCATCAACCAGCGGGCCCAACTGCTGCGGGGCAGATGGCTGAACAGTGACAACACAAACACCAGCTCATAACGCCGGGGCCAGTGCAGGTCTTCCGGCTGCGTTGTGGACAACACCCCTGTGACCCCAAACGCCCGCCGAGCAAAATCCACCGCATCAGACACCACGTCCGACACCGTGACCCGTTGCGCACCCAGTGCTTTCACCAGATGGCGCGTGAAGCGCCCGTGACCACTGGCGAACTCCAGCACGGAGGACGTTTTCAGCAGCGGGCGGTCGGCTGCCTCCAGCAACAGCATCAACTCCGACAGCGTGCGCCAGCCATCGGCCAGGTAATCGCGCAGCGGGTTGACCGACGTCGGATGGTTTTCGAAAAAGCGAAAGATGTCGTCTGCCGGCGCGATCTCGCAGTTGAAGCCCATCCACTCGACGAAAGCCCCGTCCAGCGCGTGGCGTTCGATCAGGTTGTGCGCCGTCAGCCGTGTAGTGGCGTCGCTCAGCGCCTGGCGCAATGCGGCCGCAGCCAACGCCCGCTCGCCCGCCTGCAGATGCGACTGGCCACGCGCCAACGCTTCCATCGCAGCGGCACTATCGGCTCGGATATCAGACATGGCGCCTCGACAAACAGTTACCCGTGCGTTTGAAAACCTGCTTCATTCCAACGTCCAGTCCAGGTTGTGTCGCTTGTCAGGACACTGACGGCCGCTGGAGCACGAACGCATCTTGGTGTGCCCAGAACCATGCCGGAGCGATTTGGCATCCCACCCGGTCTGGCGCACAGGCTGCCAGCTGCGTCCTTACGAAGTCTGCGCTGGTATACGCCGTACCATACTGCTGAGCGTCGATCGCCGACGACTCGCTGTCCGCCACGAAGTGAAAGCCCTGCGCATCCAGTGTCACACCGGCGCGCTTCGCGGCATATTCGCCATGGGTACTGAATACCAGCCGCCCCCCAGGCGCCACTGCCTGCCAGACCCGTGCCAGCCAGCGAGACCAGCTCACCTGCGGCAGATGGCTGAAAAGTGACAGCACAAACACCAGGTCATACCGGCGCGGCCAGACGATGTCTTCCGGCTCTGCCGTCGAAAGCAGGCCCTCCACCCCGAAGTGCGCCATCGAAAATTCCACCGCGCCCGGCACCACGTCCGAAACCGTTACACGCTCGGCGCCCAATGCCTTCACCAGATGCCGCGTAAAGCGCCCATGGCCACTGGCAAACTCCAGAACCGTACTGCAATGCACCAATGCGGTGCCCGCACGCTCTAGCAACAGCATCAACTCGGCCAGCGTGCGCCAGCCGTCAGCCAGATAGTCCCGCATCGGGCTCGACCAGGTGCCATGGCCCGTGAAGAACCCATACACGTCGTCGCCCGGATCGATGCGGGCATCCAGTCCCATCCATTCGGAAAATGCACCCGGCAACGCATGGGTCTCAATCAGGTTGTACGCCGCCAGCTGGGTTTCAGGCACCATCGCAGCCTGCCGCAAGGCCACGGCAGCAGCGGCTGCATCGCCCTGGGCCAGCAATTCGCGGCCTCGCGCCAGTGCGATGCGCGCCTGCTCGGGCGCGACCGGGCCAGCGGCCGTGACATCCAGCAAAGCAGTCCAATCCATGTGCATCAACTCCAGTGGTGAGGCAGGCGAACCAGCCCCGGCATCAGCTTGGGCGACAGGAAGCGGAACGTCAGGAATTTGAACCACAGATCGTACGTGACCAACCCGCTCTCGTCGAAAAGGAACACACTGATGACGTAGTCGCCGCTGTGCAATGGCAACTCGGGGAAAGTCAGCACCGAGCGCCACGTCCGGTCGCCCAGATACACCGGCGCAGCACCCTCTTCGTGGGTCGCCAGCGACGTGATGCCCACCCCACGCGCCTGCTCGATCATGAAGCCGATATTCGGTCGTTCATCGCCCTTGCCGCGCACCGTGATCGTCGCCACCAGATCACGGCTGTCCAGCAGCCCCGGATTCCCTTCACGCAGGTTCGACAACTCGCACGACACGATCAGCGCCGACGTCGGCCCGCGCTCATACGGCAGAGGCGGCGGCGCGGCGGCCTCCGCCACTTCGACTGGCGCCTCGCGCTGGCGCGAATGCGTCTCGTAGGCGCCCAGCACCGCCTCAGTATCACCAAACTCCCGCATGCGTCCGTGCTCCAGCCACAAGGCCTGATCGCAAAGCGTACGCACGTGATAGGGGCTGTGCGAGCAGAAAAGAATCGTGCAGCCCGCCTCGCGAAACGCCGTAATCCGGTCGATGCATTTCTTCTGGAACTGCTGATCCCCCACCGCCAGCGCCTCGTCCACAATCAGCACATCTGGCTGCACCGCCGTCACCAATGCAAAGGCCAGCCGCACCGCCATGCCAGACGAATAGGTCTTGACCGGTCGATCAATTGCCTCGGCCAACCCCGAAAATTCGATGATCTCCGGCTCCAGCCGCACCATCTCCTCGCGGCTGATGCCAATCATGCTGCCGCCAAAGTACAGATTGTCGCGGCCGCTGAATTCGGGGTGAAAGCCGGCGCCCAGCTCCAGAATCGCCGTCACCCGGCCGATGCGCTCGATGCTCCCGGTGGTAGGGCGCAGCGTGCCGGCCAGCAACTTGAGCAGCGAACTCTTGCCTGCCCCGTTGTCGCCAACGATGCCGATACACTGGCCGCGCTGCAAATCGAACGAAACCTCCCGCAAGGCCCAATGACTCCGGTGGGTGCTGCGCCCGGTCAGCACCGCCTTCAGGCGCTGACGCGGCGAACTGTACAGACGGTACTCCTTGCCCAGGTCGCGGACTCGAAGCACCGTTTCAGCAAACATGGCGGCTTGCGGGGTCATAACCAATCCACCAATTGTTCGCGGCTGCGGCGAAGCGCCACGTCCAGCGCCAACCCCAGCACGACCAGCCAGACGCCCATCGCCAGCCCCACCTCGGCCGGTGGCCACGCCCCCTTCAGCAACACCGCCTGATAACCCAGCACCCAGGCCGTCATGGGGTTGAGCCACAGCAGCCAGCGCCAGCCTTCAGGGAACAACGTGATCGGGAACAACACCGGCGCCAGAAACGGCCCCACCGAAAGCATGAAAGCCACAACCTGCGCCACATCACGCAGCGCCGCCATCAAAATCGAGAGCAAATAGCCCAGCAACCACGCCAGCGTGATCTGCAGCAGCACCATCGGCAGCATCGCCAGCACGGCGGGCGACCCCTGGTGCAGCGGCCAATAACCCAGCGCCAGCAACAACAGCATGGGCGCGTACACCAACGCGCTCGCCAGCACGGCCCGGGTCGGAAACAGCACCGGAGGCAACGGGTTCTTCTGCAGGATACCGCCCGCGTCCACCAGACTCGACATGCCGCGCTGCACGGCGTCGGCAAACGCCGTCCAGGCCATCATGCCGACGATCAGATAAGTGCCCACCCGCTGCGTCGGCGCGTTTTCGCCCATGCGCATGGCAAACACGATGTCAAACACCAGGTAATACGACGCAATCGTCAACAGAGGCTGCACCCAGGCCCACAGCACGCCGCCCGCCGAACCGGCAAAACGCGCCACCAGCTCGCGGCGCGTCAGCACACCCACCAGACCGCGCAGGCGCCACAGCGTCCGCGCGTCGTCAACTAACGGAGATCTCATGAGTGAGGCGGGAAACGCAAGAATGATTGAGCCGAGTATGTCGGTCGGCTAGGCGGAAAGATTGCACAACACCAGGCTGGGCAAACCGCATCTGATGCAGACCACGCACGGCATGCCGTGCGTGGGCCAAGCGATTTTATTTCGACTTGGCGGGCGACGGCACCGCGGGTGGCCGCGCCAACTCAGAGACCGCCGCCTCATTCACCTTTACCGTGTCGGCATTTGCCGTCTCTTGCCAGACACGGCGGCGCTCATCGCCATAGAGCTTTTCTTGCGCCTCGGCATGAATCAGCGGCGCCACCTCCTCGAATGGCGCCAGGCCGGCCGGCCGCCGCTCCACCAATTGAATCAGGTGATAGCCCTCCTTGGTGCGCACCGGGGCGCTGATCTGGCCAGGCTTCATCTTGGCCACCTGCGCATCGAATTCGGGCAACATGCCGCCCACGTCGAACAGCCCCAGGTCACCGCCTTTGAGCGCGCTGTTGCGGTCGTGCGACTGTTCGCGCGCCAGCTTTTCAAAATCTGTACCCTTAACCAGTTCAGCCAGCAGCGATTCCGCACGCAGCTTGGCCATCACGCCTTCCTTGTCGTCGCGCTCGGGCACCACCATGATGTGGCGAATCCGCACCTGCTCCATGTGGCGAAAGCGCTCCGGCTCAGCCTTGTACGCCGTGCGCGCAAATTGCTCCAGCACCTTGGGGTCACCCACGCGCGCGCGCCCACGTTGCTGCATCAGCCATTCCGCCAGCGCTTTTTCGCGCTGCAGATTCAAGAAGGCCGCCGCTCCAGGCTGACGGTCCAGGCCCTCCTTCAGCGCCTGCTGCGCCAGCGCGCGGTAGCCATACAGGTTGCGCGCCGCCTCGCTGATCGACTTGGGGCTGGCCCAGAATGCGGGTTGGCGGCTTGGCGGCACCTGCTCATCCACCAGCATGCGCACCTCGGCCAAGGTCACCTGGCCAGCGGGGCCGCTGATCAACACGGTTCCAGGCGCCATGGTTTCCGCAGCAGGCTTGTTGCCCGTCTGCGCCAGCGCCGGTACAGCCAGCAGGCTGCCAGTCAGCCCAACACATATTGCAAACAGTCGAAGTTTCATCATAGTTATCCAATGCATCGGTCGCCTACGGAGGCAGGCGCCACGCAGTAACTCGTCAAAGCCGGCCTTGGCCGCTTTCACCGCGCCGCGCCATCACCCGTCATTGTCGCCGATCAGCCACACAAGTCGTGATGGAGCATGGCAGCCAGAGACAAGTTCCGCCCGCTTGGGCGCCAGCGCACTATCGCGCCGCCGACGAGTGCGGTAGCGGATGGCTGCGCGCACAAAAAAAGCCGGTTACCCGGCCCTTTCTGCTGAACTCGCTTGATCAAAAACGGAAAAGGTGGCGTACACCGCCGCCTTGATCCATCAGATCAGCCACCGATCAACGGCAGCTGACCTGGCCGGCCCCTATCGCTGTAAACGAAGGGCGGCGCGACTCAACCCCCCACTGGAATTCCTTCCTTGTTCGGCACAGGCCGGGTCCAGCGGTGACGATTGTTGTAACCGAAATTGCCGTTGGTGGAGGTGTTGATGGCCGAAGTGGCCGAGTAACCCACCACCGGGGCGCCCATGGCGTCCGTGCGACCGTTCTTGCGCAGTGCCAGTTTGGCCCAACCGGCCTGGATCGGCTGGCCGTCCACCGTCAGCGTCACCACCTGGTTGGTCACCGAGGCGTTCAGCGCTTGCGACGCACGGTTGAACGAGATCGTGTTGACTTCGCCGCAGAACGGGAACTGGCTGCTGGGCGAGAACGCCACGCCCGCCGTGCCTTCCTCGCGATCATAGCCCGTGATCACGCCCGACTGGCACAGCATGTAACCGCCATCCGTGATGCGCGGCGTCAGGTTACCGGTGACCGGATCCGTGCTGTAGAACTGGTTGCCCGGGCGCTCGGCGATACCACCGCTCGAATTCAACGTGGCGTTGTAACGACGCGTGGCGTGGGTCACCACCCAGTCGGTGTCCCATGGCACAGCGCCTGCGCCTGCCGTAGCGACGAATTCATTGTTCAGCGTATCCTTGCTCAGCGCAGCGCTGAGGTTGTTGATGCTGCGAAGCGGCCGGCGCTCGCCCCTCTGCACGGGCGTGGACATGTCAGGCAGGTCGTTCCACATCACGCTGTTGACCGACGCGCGCAGCACCGGGTCGGCCGTGCCGTTAAGTACCACCGAGGCAGGCGCGCCGGTTTCGGTGATGCCTTGTGCCAGCTGAGGTGCGTAGCTGATCTGGCCACGGGCCGGATTGCCAGCGTCATCCACTGCTTCCACGGCAATGTGGTTGTCGCCGTAGGCCTTGGTCTGGGCGTTGCTGAAGATGCTCCAGGTGCCGCTCAGGCCGCCGCTGGCAGCCGACAAGCCGAGAGCGCTGATGTCGTTGCTGTCCGTAACAAACGGACCGGTGCCTGGCACGCCTGCTGCGGTGCTGCTCAGCACTGCCATCATGGACGGGGTGCAGGGTGCCACGCCGTTGACGTGCTTGATGGCGGTGAACAGCGGCGAGCCAGGCACCACGTCGGCCATGTTCAGGTATTCGATGTAGCCTTCACGCGTCTGCGCATTTTTCTGGTCTTCCGTGGTCAACACCGGGCCCAAGGCACCGGGGTACACGGCGACCAGACGGTTGGTCTTGAAGGTGCGGTCAGCCGCAGGTGCCGTGCCGATGGCGGGCAGCGTGCACGAGCTGTCGGGCGCGGTGATGTAGGTCCTGCCATCCTCACCTTGCTTCAGCGAGGCGGTCCACACGTCGGAGGGCGACAGGAACACCTGGAAGTCCAGCAGGTCTTCAGAGTTGGCGGCGCCGCGGAAGCGCACCTTGACGATCTTGCCGTTGACCGCGTCGTTGTTGACGATGCTCACCAACGTGTTGTTGTCTTTTTGCGTGGTGAAGTACGGCGTGAAAAGGTAGTTACCAATGCCGCCTTCGTTCAGCACGACGTCAGTGGCGTCGGCCTTGTACGTCGTGTGGCTGAGACCCACCAGGCCACCCATGACCACGCCACCGTACGTCGCGTTTTCGCCGTCTCCAAAGTAGTACACCGCATGGGCAGAACCCGCAAACCCCATGCATCCAAAAGCGGCCGCAGCGCTGAGCGCAAGAATGCTTTTCTTAATCGTCTTCACTCCATGAAAAATTGACCCATGATTTCGGTGTGCACCATTGCATTGTTATGGCCATGCACCGAAGGTGTCAAGTCTTTAAGAACTCATTCTTACGCAATGAAGGGTACAGAGGCCTGGCAAACCGCATGGAAAGAACTAATAGCAGCCCAATACACAGGCACACGGCTGGCGGAGGTGATCGAAGCGGAGCGCAACCCATGCGCATCCTGTCTGCCGCGACCTTCTGGAATGCCATGACGCGACAACTGCGTGGACGCCCTTCCAATGTGCGGCGGACAAAGAAAAAGGGCAGGTTGCCCTGCCCTTTTTTTGTCTGCCTACCCTGAGCCCGGCGAATCTGACGAACCGGCCGGGCGAGGGAAGCGGATATTCAACGCATCAAATGCCTTGAATATTACCGTTCTACCCGTTGTGGCGCGCGCGTCCAGCGGTGACGGTTGTTGTAGCCGAAGTTGCCGTAGGTAGAGGTGTTGACGGCCGAAGTGGCCGAGTAACCCACCACCGGAGCGCCCAGAGCCATGGTAGCGCTGGAAGCCTTGCGCAGTGCCAGCTTGGCCCAGCCGGCCTGGATCGGCTGGCCGTCCACCGTCAGCGTCACCACCTGGTTGGTCACCGAGGCGTTCAGCGCCTGCGAAGCGCGGTTGAACGACAGCACGTTGACTTCACCGCAGAAAGGCGTCTGGCTGCTGGGCGAGAACGCCACGCCAGCCGTGCCTTCTTCGCGGTCAAAACCGGTCAGCGTGCCTGCCTGGCACAGCATGTAGCCGCCAGCGGTCACGCGGGCAGCCAGGTTGCCGGAAGCGGCCGTGCTGTAGAACGGGTTGGTGTTGGTAGCGGTCGAGCCGCCCGGTGTCAACGTGGCGTAGTAGCGACGCGTGGCGTGGCTCACCACCCAGTCGGTGTCCCATGGCACGGCGCCAGCACCTGCCGTGGCCACAAACTCGTTGTTCAGCGTTTCCTTGCTCAGCGCCGTGCTGAGGGCGATCACGCTGCCCAACGGGGTGATTGCACCTCTAGGCACCGGGGTCGACATGTCGGGCAGGTCGTTCCACATCACGCTGTTGGGCGAACCCGTCAGCACCGGGTCGGCCGTGCCGTTAAGTACCACCCAGTCAGCATCTGCACCGGTGTCGGTGATGCCTTGTGCCAGTTGAGGCGCGTAGCTGATCTTGCCACGGGCCGGATTGCCATGGCCATCCACCGCTTCCACGGCAATGTGGTTGTCGCCGTAGGCCTTGGTCTGGGCGTTGCTGAAGATGCTCCAGGTGCCGGTCAGGCCACCGCTGGCGGCCGACAGGCCGAGAGCGCTGATGTCGTTGGCGTCCGCAACAATCGGACCGGTGCCTGGCACACCCAATGCAGTGCTGCTCAACACTGCCATCATGGACGGGGTGCAGGGCGCCACGCCGTTGACGTGCTTGATGGCGCCAAACAGCGGCGAGCCAGGCACCACGTCGGCCATGTTCAGGTATTCGATGTAGCCTTCACGCGTTTGCGCGTTCTTCTGTGCGTCGGTGGTCAGCACCGGGCCCAGGGAACCCTGGTACACGCTCACCAGACGGTTGGTCTTGAAGGTACGGTCAGCCGCAGGCGCCGTGCCGATGGCGGGCAGCGTGCACGACTTGTCGGGCGTGGTGATGACGGTCTTGCCATCGGAGCCCTGCGTCAGCGAGGCGGTCCACACGTCGGAGGGCGACAGGAACACCTGGAAGTCCAGCAGGTCTTCAGAGTTGGCGGCGCCACGGAAGCGCACCTTGACGATCTTGCCGTTGACGTTGTCGGTGTTGACAATGCTCACCAGCGTGTTGTTGTCTTGCTGGGTGGAGAAGTACGGCGTGAACAGGTAGTTACCAATGCCGCCTTCGTTCAGTGCAACGCCAGTGGCGTTGGCCTTGTACGTCGTGTGGCTGATACCCGCCAGGCCACCCATGACCACGCCGCCATACGTCCCATCGGCGCCGTCACCAAAGTAATACACCGCGTGGGCTGCGCCAGCGAACCCCATGCCCGCAATGGCGACCGCGGCGCTAACCGCGAGAATGCTCTTTTTCATAGCCATGACTCCATTAAAAAATGTGAAATTGCAAGACCTAAGCGAGTTCTTGGAATTGCAAACCAATCCTATCACGCTGTCACCGACGTTTTCAACGCCACTCATGTTAGTTGGACATTGAGCAGCACTGTTGTTGTTTTTTTTTCACGACACTGGGGCGATCGAGCGGGCAAAGACAAGCCCCAAGGCCAGACAGGTGCGCGCGTGGGTGTGGCATCAGTATCGGTCGAAGTACCACCACTGGCCGTTTTCACGCACCCAGTTTTCGTCAAAATAGCTGACGACGTCGGGCAGGCGTCGGTAGGCCGGTAACAGGATCTTGGAGTTAAGACGAATGCGCACGGTGCAGCGTTCGGCTTCGCAGTTGACTTGATGCACCTGCACGTCCTTCCATTCGGCGGCGTTGGTGAAGCGGCTGGGATAAATTTCAGGCTTGACAACGGCGCGGAATGCGGGCTGCGTGTAGGTGTAGGCCTTGGCGAAGTCTTTCTTGATGAGGGCGTCCCAGCGTTGCTGGGCGCGCTCGGCGACTTCGACTTCAGGCGCCTTGGGCTGCAGGCTGGCGCAGGCGCCCAGGGCCAGGGTGAGTGCGAGCGCGGCCGCGCCCAGGACGGTGCGCCGCGCCGAGGCGGGGCCGTGGGCTTGACGGGCAAGAGGCATGGAGTTTCCTTGATCGTTGTGTTGAACCAGAAGGCGGGGTGCGGCTGATAGGCCCTGTCAGCGCGTCAGCGGCGCGGCGTGGACGCGCCCATGGGGGCCAACAGGTTGCCGGGGGCGGTTAGGCCTTGCATGCGGTCGCGAAGTTCCCGGCTGATGGCGCGGGCGTCGTCGTCGGAGCGGATGACGCGCGGGGTCAGCACGATGAGCAGTTCGGTGCGGCCGGCGGTGGTGCTCTGCGAGCCGAACAGCGCACCGATCACGGGGATGGACGAAAGCACGGGCAGACCCGAGCGGGTGTTGCCGCTGTTGTCCTTGATCAGGCCGCCCAGCGCCAGCGTTTCGCCCGAGCGCACCGCCACCTTGGAATTGATCTGGCGCTGCATGAAGGGGTATTGGCCGGTCGCGCCGTCGACGGTGGGCGCGATGTCGGACACGTTCTGGTTGATGTCCAGGGTGACCAGGTCGCCCGCGTTGACGGAGGGCGTGACGCTGAGCTGCACGCCGGTGTCCTTGTACTGGATGTTGCCCGTGGTGGCGACACCGCCGGAGGTGACGATGGCCCCGCCGACGTTGACCGGCTGCTGCGTGCCGACGGCGATGGAGGCGGTGTGGTTGTCGAGCACCAGCAGCGACGGGCTGGAGATGACCTTGACCAGCGACTTGGACGCCAGGGCGCTGAGCAGGCCGGTGATCTTGCCGGCGACGTTGTTGATGGCGTAGGTGAAGCCCTGCCCTGCGGCCGCGCCGAGCGAGGTGGCGCCGGGCAGGATTTCAACGCCAGCGGTGGAGCTGTTGTTCAACACGCCGGTGCCGCCGCGGCCGCCGGACAGACCGTTCTTGAACGCCCACTGCAAGCCGTATTGCAAGCCGTCGCCCAGGGTGACTTCGACGATGCTGGCTTCGATGAGCACCTGCGCACGCTGCAGGTCGAGCCGCTTGAGGGTGGATTCGATGCGCTCATACTCGGACGGCTTGGCGTGAATGAGCAGCGTGTTGTTGATGCGGTCGGCCATGACGCGCACGGATTGGCCGAGCATCATGGTGGTGACGCCCTGCTGCTGCCCGGTCTGCATGCCGCGATTGAGCGAGTTGACCCCGAACGCGCCGCCGGTGGCGCCCAGGCCGCCACCGCCCAGCCCCGTGGTGCCGGTGCGGCCGAAAATGCCGCCGCCGCTGTTGACCCCGGCACCGCCGAACGCGCCCGTGCCGCCGAACGCACCCGCGCCCCCGAACGCGCCCGCGCCGCCAAACGCCCCCGTGGCGCCGCTGACGGTGCCCAGGCCCGGCGCGACGCCGGTGGCGCCCGTGAGCGCGGCATTGCCGGCCGTGCCGCCGTAGATGCCGTTGAGCAGTTCGGCCAAGTGGTCGGCCGAGCCGTTCTGCACCTTGTAGACGAACAGCTGCGGCTCGGAGCTGTTCATGTTGGGGCGGTCGAACTGCTCGATCCAGTAGCGGATTTCGTCGAGGTAGGCGGCGCGCGGCGTCACCACCATGATGGCGTTGATGCGCTCGATCGACATGACGCGCACCGCGCCAAACAAGGGGCTGCCTTCGCCCAGGGCGTTGGCGCCAATGGCGGGCGTAGCCGCGGCGGCCGGGGTACGCGGCGCTGCGGCGCCCGGCGTCGCAGCGGGCGCCGCTGACGGCGACGCGGGTGCGCCGGGCGAGGCGCCGGCACCGCCACCCGAGGGACTGCCCCCGGACAACAGGCGCAAGGCGGATTCGACTTCACTGGGCGAGGAGTGCTTGAGCGGGAATACGCCGATGGACATGCCGCGCAGCAGGTTCACGTCAAAGGTATTGACGATGTCGAGCCAGCCTTCGGCTTCGGCACGGGTGCCGCGCATGATGAGGACGTTGCGCATGGTGTCGACGCGCACGATGGCGTCGGCCGACACCATGGGCCGCAGGATGGCGGCCATTTCATTGGCCCCCAGATATTGCAACGGGATGACGATGGCGCCGTAGCCCGGCGCCAAGGTGCCGGCACCGGCCAGGCGCGGCGCCGCGACGATGGTGCGCAGCGACTCGGGCGTGCCGACGTGGTAGGTGCCGCGTGGATCGCGCGCCATGACGACGCCATTGATCTGCAGCGCGGTTTCAAGCAGATTGAAGGCCTTGTCGGCGCTGATGGGCGTGCGGGTGATGAGCGTGATGGTGCCAGGCAAGGGCGGGTGGACGACGTAGTCCACCTTGAGCAGATCGCGCAGCATGACTTGCACCACTTCGGCGGTGGGCGCGTCCTGGAAGTTATAGGTGCTGGCGGGGCCGCGCACGGCGCCGGCGCCGCTGGATGGCGGGGCAAGCAGCCGGTCGTTGCCGCGGATGACGACGGGTTCGGCCGCGACGGGGGTGGCGGCGGTGCGGTCTGGTGCAGTGGGCGCGGGTGCCACCACGGGCGCCACCGGCAATGGGGCGTTGGACGCGACAGCCGCCGACACGGCCGTGGCCTGGCTGGGCGAGGCGGCTGCGTCGACGACCGGCGCTGGCTCGGGAGCGGCGCAAGCGACGAGTTGCCCCAGCAGGGCGACCAGGAGCAGCGGGCGGAAAGTACGTGGCAGATCCATGGGCAGAACCGAAAAGGATGGGGACGCCGGCGCGCGCGCGCGGTCGTCATGGCTGCGGCCAAGGGCAGCAGAACAGGGCAGGCGCCGAAGCGCGTGGCGGAGGGGGTGCACGAAGGCGATCATCTGGAGTCCCTTTTTGCGGGCGCAGGGCGCTGCGGCGGGGGGCCGCCCGCCGGGGCGGCCGCACTGGCGGCTGAAGCGGTGGCCAGCGGCAAGGGGACGACGCGCCGCTCGGCACCCTTGCCAAAGGTGGCCTCGCGTTCGCGAATGCCGCGCAATGTCCAGTCGCCCAGGCTTTCGCCGCTGCGGATGAAGCGGGGCTTGCCGTCAACTTCGGCCAGCACGCCGTTGAGCGCCGGCCCACGGACAATGCCGCGCAGCTGCGTCTTGTCGAGCAGATCGGGCGGCGGCGGCGGCGGCGCCTCAGGCGCTGCTGCGACCGGCTTGGCCGTGGCCGGGCGGCGATCTATGGCGAACAAGGGGCGTTCGAGCAAGGTGCGGTCGTTGCTGGCGGCGGCCGGGTTGACGCTGAGAAAAGTGGCGGATGCCGCGTCGAGGTTGGGCGGCAACGGCTGCGGCGCCACCCACTGGGTGCGCTGCCCGGCGCCTGGGCCGAACCACAGCAAGGCCAGCGCGGCCAGCAGCAGGGCGTTGAGTGCCCACAGGAAGGGGGTGAGGCGGCGGTTCATGGACGCGCCTTGAGAACGAACAGACCGACGCGCGCGACCATGGTCTGGACTTGCCCCGGCATGCCGACTTGCTGGGCGGTGAGGTGGAGGTTGTCGCTGAAGATGACGGGCGCCTGCGTGGCGAGTTCCTGCGCCAGCGCCTGGAACTGAGGCCATTCACCCTCGATGGCGAGCATGAGGCCAATGCGGTCGAACTGGCCGTCTTCCTTGGCCGGCATGACCTGGCTGCTGGTTACGCGCATGCCGCGGCTGGTGGCCACGTCGCGCACCCGCTGCAATGCGGCGTTGCCAATCTGGGCACTGTCGCCGTCGGCAGGATACGCAAAATGGGCCAGGCTGGCCTTGAGTTGAGTTTCGATGCCGGCCATCTGGCGCTCGGCGGCCTGCAGGCCCAGCAGTCGCGCGTGGCGCGGCTCAACGCTGGCCAGCGTGTCCGTGGCCCAGCGGTATTTGGTGATGCCGTAACCCGCGGCACCGACCAGCATGGCCAGCAACACGCCGGCCATCAGCACGAGCCAGAGTTGTTCAGGGCGAAGCGCGGGCCGTTTCATGGCGCCCCTCTCGGACGCGCGAGGGCATAGGTCTTGGGGTCGAGGTTCATCTCAATATTGAAAACTTCCTTGAGGGCGCCGCCAGCTCGGGTGGCGGGTGACAGCAGTCGCACGTCGCGAACGCCGGGCTGGCTCGCCAGTCGCTGCACCAGGGCGGCGGCGTCGTCGCCGTTGCCGTTGATGACGACCTTGTTGCCTTCTATGCGGAGCGAGTTGAGCCAGGCCCCGTCCGGCACGGCGCGGGTCAGCATGTTGAGCACGGGCAGCCAGGCCATTTGATGCGAGGCGATGTCACCCACGCTCTTGAGGCGTTCGCTCTGTTTGGTCAAGGATTCGCGCAGGGCGACTTGCGGCGCGACCTGGGTCTGCAGCCCATCAAAGGCTTTCTGGGCCTGTATGGCGCGCAAGCGCGACTGCAGGGTGGGCGTGAATGCGATGGCGAGCAACAGCAGCAGTGCCAGCGCCAGCAGGGCCAGTCGAAGGTTTTGGCCCCGGGCGGCAACGCGCCGGCGCTCACCTTCGCCAAAGCCTTGCATCACGATGGGACGGAAGTCAGCGGAAAACGGCGTTGATGGCAGCACCCAGACTTCAGGGGCGGCCGTGCTGTCGTCACCCACGGTGGCCACCGACTGCAAGCGCCGTTCTACGTGCGCCCGGGACGCCATCGCCAGGTCGATGCGCAGCGTGTCGCCGGTGGGCGTGGCAGCGTAGCCAAAAACGGTCTGCTCGGGGTCAAACGGGGTGGCGGCATCGACTTCCAGCCGCACGGCGCGGGCCACGTCGGCCGGCGTCAGACGAGGCAACGTGAACTGACGATCCAGCACCTGGTCCCGCGGCAGTTCAACCGCCAGCAATGCCGCGCCGGCGCCAGGGGCAGCGGGTTGAGCACGGCCGTGGGCCACATCCCAGAAAGACCGCCCGCCATCTGCGCGCAGCAGGTCCACGCGCACCGGTGGTGTCAGTCCGCGCAGCGCGGGAAGGCCCAGGAGCATTGCACCGGCAGCACGCCACTGCATCGGCCACTGGCTCAGGTCCATGCCGAAAAGGCGCGTTTGGTTGGGGATACTGGTGGTCATGGCAATCGGTAACGACTGGGTTCAGGCGCCGGACACAATAATCTGCCGGTCACCCCCCAAAATGCGCCAGGGCGCCGTGCGGGAATAGCCAGCGCCCAATGCGACGTCGCGTGTCAGGAGCAGTATTTTGCCTGTGCCCAGAGGCACCCGGGCAATCAATCGGTAATGATCGCCACCACCACCCCCTGTGAAAGCGGCGTTGAGGCCGCTGGTGTCGACGCCGGGCTGGTTGGTGCCGCGCGATCCGAGAATGCGATCAACCACGGCGGCGTTGCCACCAGCCAGCACCCCCACAACCTCGGCCGGAGCGGCCATGGGATTGACCCGGTCGCCCCCGGTCATGTCCGCCGTGACCAGGTTTCGCAGGCGTGCATAGAGCGGGTAATCGACCCCCGGTACGAGCAACAGGTCTTCGACGGCTTCGAAGCGCCGCGCCGAGACGTTGGCACCGCCGGGCGCGGTGGGGTCTACCGCCGGGCGCTGATCGCGCCACTCCACCATGACTTGCGCCAGTGCCTGGGCGCGTCCAGCGTCCAGCCCACCCGCGTTCTGCAACAAGGTGGCCAACAACGGCACGCTGGCGCCATTGAGGGAAATGAGCCCGTCCAACGGCATGGCTTCCACCTCGACCTCGATCCCACCGAACGCCACAGGCGCGCGGGTACTTGCTCGCATGGGTTCGGTGCGGGTCTGCATGGCCTGCAGTGCGAGCACGATGGCGGCTTCGCCAATCGCTTGGCCACTGACTTCTTCCTGTAGCGTGGAGGCAACACGAATCTGCTGACGCACCGTTTTGGTCATCCCGATGACGAGGACGCTGAGGGCGGCAACGATCCAGAGCACGGCAATCAATGCCATGCCACCGACGGAGCGCGTGCGACGGCTCATCTCAGCGTTCCCCCACCAAACTGCGCGCGTGATACGCCAGGGTCGGTCAGCATGAGGGGCTGGGAGGCGGCAATCATCAGCGGCCAGGGGCGGCCTTCCTGGGCGACGACCATCTCGATGGCTGAGGGGACACGAATACCAAACGGCAGATCGGGCGGTGGCCATGCGGACAGCCATTCGCCGGTGTCCGGGCGCTGATAGCGCAGGCCCAGCGCGGAGACGCGGGTGGCCATGACCTGCGCCTGTGCGCCTCCCCAATCTGCAAATTCGGGCGCCCCGCTCCAGGGCGCATAACGCAGCACAAGCTGCGCCTCGCCCGATCCTCCGCCTTCCATGGCGAGTCGCAGGTAATGGCGACCACCGACACCAAATCGCGCCGGCATGACGCCAATCCAGGCGAGTGAATTGGGTTGTCCGTCGAAAAAGATGCGGCTGGCGTCCAAGCCCGCGCCGGGCGCAGCCTGCAATGCATGAAATTCGCGTGCTGAAACGCGTGAGAGCACATCGCGCAGAAAAAACACCGTCGTACGGTATTGATCGGCATCGCTGGCACGCCGCTCGACGCTGTCGCCGGTCTGCCCCATCGCGCGCATGGCGCTGGTCAGAGACAACATCAGGATGGAAAGCAGCACGAGGGCGATCAGCACCTCTACCAACGTGAAGCCCCGAGCGGTCAGACGTGGCGGCCTCATCGTGCGCCCTCCAGTGGGCGGCGCTCGGGACGCAAACTGGCGATCTGAAAGCTTCGCGCACGCCCGCCGTCGGCCCACTGCACCACGGCGCGCAATTCGTGCACGCGGACAGCCCGGGTGTCGCTGTTGGCCGGCGTGGGGTATGGCGCGCTGCTGACCTGCCACTCAAAGCCGGCACTGGTGCCTGCGTCGCGCACGCCGTCGGCCGGAATGGTTGAATAGGCCGACAGCAAAGACTCCGCCAGCAAGACCGCACCTTCCTGGCTGGACAGGTGGCCCGCCTGGCGCGCGCTGTTGCCCATCACCTTGTAGAGCGCGCCCAACGAGAGGGCCATGATGGCAAATGCCACCAAGATCTCGAGGAGCGAAAAACCACCCGCACGCGGACGAAGGCGACGTCGGCTGCCTGTGCTGATCATGGCTTGGCGGGCTCCTGCTCGATACGGCCGGAGAACCAATCGACCCGCAGCCGCACCCCTGAGCCGGACGGGCGCACCAGATCGACGCTGCCGCCCGAAGCACCGCCACGTGGAAGAAACCGAATGCTCAGCGTCCCGTCGGAGCCGGTTTCTTCAGCCGCCATGACGGCGCGCAACTCCAGCGGCGGCATCACCAGGTGGGGCGGTTGGCCCTCTATTCCGAAGCTGCGTTGCTGAAGGTTGACCACGAATCGGACCTCCGTTCCCCGACTTTGCGCCAGAAAACGGGCCGTACGCATATCGCTGAGTGCCGCGCGGACGGTGTCGCGGTACTGCACCGATTCCTGGAGTTTGCCAAACGCGATGGGTACCAGGCCGACCAACAGCGCCAGTAGCGCGAACACGACCAGCAACTCCACCAGAGTGAAGCCGGACGCTGGTCGCGGGTACGGTATTCGTTTGCGCGGGGGCACCACTGGGCGCCTTGATCAAACCTCAGGGGGCGTTGCGGACGTCGGCGTTTTCACCTTCGCCACCGGGCGCGTTGTCGGCGCCCAGGGAGACGATCTCGAACCCGCCATTGGCCACGGGGCTGGTATAGCGATACGCATTGCCCCAAGGATCGTTTGGCAGTGCGCCCTTGAGATAAGGCCCGTTCCAGCCTGCGATCGAGCCGGGTTGCTTGACCAGCGCCTGCAGTCCTTCTGCCGTGGTGGGGTAGCGGCCGACGTCCAGCTTGAACAGTTCCAGTGATTTGTCGAGGTCAGCAATTTGCACGACGGCGGTCTTGGATTTGGCGCCGCCCAACTGGCCCAGCACACGCGGGCCCACGATGCCCGCCAGCAGCGTGAGGATGGCCAGCACCACCAGCAACTCGATCAGGGTAAAGCCCTTGCGGCGGCGGCGCGAGGTGGCAGATTGGCTGAAACGGACGAAGCGATTCATGACGCTTTCTTTCGTAGATGAACAAACAATACAGAGCAGGTCAGCGAGCAAGGTCATTGATAGAGAGGATGCCAACCAGGATAGACACGATGATGGCGGCAATCATCACGCCCAACACCAGGATGAGAACGGGCTCGAGAAAGGTCAGCGCGCGCTTGATGCCAGTCTCGACCTCGCGATTCAGGATGTTGGCCAACTCGATCATCATCGGGCCGATACGGCCGGTTTCCTCTCCCACTCGGATCAGATTGATGGCCAAAGGTTCAAAAATGCCGGTGGCTGACATGGCCGAAACCAGACGCCCCCCATCCTTGACCACCGGGATCATCTTGGCCAACGGCTGCCGCAAGCGTGCGTTGCCTACCGTCTCGGTGGCGATGTGCATGGCCGTCAGCATGGGCACGCCATTGCCGAGCAGAGTGCCCAACGAGCGGGAAAAGAGGGTGAGATCGTACTTGTGCAACAGGGGCCCCATCAATGGCAGGCGCAACGCTATCGCCTGCCACCAGACCCGACCCGAGGGTGAGCGCAGCCAGCGCAGAGCAAGCCAGCCCAACACCGCGAAGACGACCGCCATGACCCAGCCGTATTGACGAAACGCGTGACCGATCACCATGACAACGCGGGTGGGCAACGGCAGCGCATCGCCCATGTCGTTGAACAGCTGTTCGAACTGGGGCACAACGAACCCCAGCATTGCCACCAGCGAAAGGACCGCCACGCCCAGCAAAATGGCGGGATAGATGGTGGCAGAGACAACGCTTTCCCGAAGGGCACGCAGGCGCTCCATGTGCTCGACCAGGCGTTGCAGCACCTGCGACATCTGGCCGCTGATCTCGCCCGAGCGCACCATGTTGATGTAGAAGTCGCCGAACAGATCACGGTAACCGCCCAGCGCACGACTGAAAGGGGCACCCCCCTTGACGTCTTCCAGCAGCTTTTCGAGCATCGCCCGGACACTGGGCTTGTGGCTCATGTCGATCAGTACGCGCAGCGCGTTGTCCAACGCCAGGCCGGCGCGAAGCATGATGGACAGTTCGCTGGTCAGTGCCAATATGTCCGCTTGATTGACGGGGCCTTTGGCCGCACGTGCCCTGCGCTGGGAGCCTGGCAGCGCCACCGTGCCTGAACTGACCCCGGTTTCGGCTTCATCAATACGGATCGGCGTCAGCCCACGCTCACGCAGTTGGCGCAGCACAACGCCGTTTGCGCTGGCCTCACTGCGTCCTTCGACCAGGCGTCCATCAGGCTGCGCAGCGCGCCAAATGAACTCAGGCATCGCTCTGATCCTGCGTGACGCGCAGCACTTCGTCCAGGCTGGTCACGCCAGCAGCCACCTTGCGCAACCCGTCGTCGTAGAGGGTATGCATGCCGCTGGTGACGGCAATGGCCTGCAATGCGCCCGCGTCCAGGCCCTGAAGGATGGCGCTGCGCATGGGCTCATCCACCACCAGCATTTCGTGGATGCCGGTTCGTCCCTGGTAGCCCGTACCCCGGCATTTTTCGCACCCCTTCGCCTCGAAGATGGACGCACCGGCCGCCAAAAACTTTCCGATGCCGGAGCTTTGAATCAACTCTGGCGCAGGTTGGACCGGCGTCTTGCAGTGGGGACACAGCTTGCGGACCAGGCGCTGTGACAGCACGCCATTGAGCGTGGAGGTGATCAGGTAGCGCTCTACACCCATGTCCTGCATTCGGACGACGGCGCTCGCAGCGGTGTTGGTGTGCAAAGTTGATAGCACCAAATGACCGGTCAGGGAGGACTGAACCGCGATTTGAGCTGTTTCGCCGTCGCGCATTTCCCCGATCATGATGATGTCCGGGTCCTGCCGGAGAATGGAACGCAGTGCGTTCGCGAAAGTCAGGTTGATTTGCGCATGCACCTGGATCTGGTTGATGCCTTCGAGCTGATATTCGACCGGGTCCTCCACGGTGATGATCTTCTGCGTGGTGGAGTCCAGCTTGGACAAGCCGGCATACAGCGTGGTGGTTTTGCCCGAGCCGGTGGGTCCGGTCACCAGCAGAATACCGTGTGGACGCGCCAGCAGGGCGTTGAAGCGTGCCAGCGTGTCTTTCTCGAACCCCATGTCCTCCAGGCTGAAGCGCACGCTGGCCCGGTCGAGCACCCGCATGACCACGCTTTCGCCGTGCACGGTCGGAACGGTAGACACACGCAAATCCAGCTCACGCCCCTTCACTCGGGTCTTGATGCGTCCGTCTTGCGGCAAACGGCGCTCGGCGATGTCCAGATGCGCCAGCAGCTTGACCCGGGAGCTGACCGCGGCCCCCTGGCGTGGTGGCACCACTTCTTCGGGCAACAGGACACCATCGACCCGATAGCGCACGTGCAATCCATCGTCAAACGGCTCCAGATGGATATCCGACGCCCGAAGCTCGATCACGCGACCGATGATGGTGTTTACCAGGCGAATAACGGGCGCTTCGCTTGCCAGGTCGCGAAGGTGCTCGACGAAGTCGCCGGCGTCGCCCTCAAGTTCACTGCCTTCGCCATCCCCCTCAGCAGTGGACGGCTCTTCCAGCAACCGGGCCAGTGCCTTGTCGATTTCGCTCGGAATTCCGACCGCTGCCCGGACCTTCAACCCACTGGTCAGGTGGAGCGCCTTAAGCACAAATTCGTCGTGAGGCGCAGCCATGACGACTTCCAGCTGGTCGTCTGAGACCCGCACGGGCAGCACGTGATGCGCCCTCAGGAACTCGGGCAGCAGGCCTTCGGGTTCAGGCAGCATCTCGGGATAGGCATCAGCCGTCACGAACGGTTGGCGCAGATGCTCGGCCAATGCACGTGCCGCATCCACTTCAGAAACCAATCCGAGGCTGACCAGCACGCGGTCAAGCGTTCCGCCCATTTCTCGCTGCGCGGCCATGGCACGGTCGAGATCGCGCTCACTCAGCTTGCCGGCATCCACCAACAGGTTGCCGTAAGCGTGCCAGCCGGTGGCCGTTGCCTCAGCGCTCAAGGCAGGCTCAACCAGCGAGTGATGGTGGGTGTTGGAGTCGGCCATGCGGGAAAGATCGGCAATTCCACGAACACGCTCAACCGTGCTTCGAATTGCCTGCTGCTTTTAAACCTCCGATGCTAGCACCCCGCCAACTCCGGGCGACGTTGAACTCCAGACTCGGCGGTCGAAATGTCCGCAAATCGTGTCGCCTTGGCCCACCAAGCCACCGCGCCGAATGAACTGGAGGCCGCAGAAACGGGGCACAAATGGGAGGTCGCACCAAAAATGCAGCATTTTTTATTAAGGAAGGTCTGCACAACCTCCGCCGCGGCGCAAGTTGATACATGAATATTCACATGGCGAAACCAGCGCTGAATTTCCGGTGGCGGAATCAATAATCAAGTGCAACACCCACCCGGTAAGGTACCCCGATGGGCAAGCACTACGAACAACTGACGGCCGAAGAACGGGCGGCGATCATGATGATGAAGGCGAACAACTGCTCGGCGCGGCAGATCGCCCTGACGCTGCGCCGAGCCCCTTCGACCATCACCCGAGAACTGGCGCGCTTTGCGGCCTGGCCAGATCGTCCTACGGCAGTGGCCTGTACGCCTGCTCAGTACGACGCCCGCGCCGCCGGCCTGCGTGCCCGGCGCGCTCGCTTCAAGTGTCGCAAACGCTCCAAACTGGCCAGCGACACCGTGCTCTTCGGTGTGGTCCAGCACTTCCTGGCGCGGGGTTGGTCGCCCTCGCAGATCGCGGGCACACTCAAGCTCATGTGGCCCGATGAACCCCAGCGCACCGTCTCCCACGAGAGCATCTACACCTGCATCTACGCCATGCCCAAGGGTGAGCTGCGCAAGGACCTGATCGCCTGTCTGCGTCGGGCCAAGTCCAAGCGCATGCCGCGCAGCCGGGGCGAGGATCGCAGGGGTCAGATGCCCGATCTGCTGAGCATCCATGTGCGCCCGCCCGAAGCCAGCGACCGGGCCTTTCCCGGCCACTGGGAGGGCGATCTCATCAAGGGGGCGGGTAACCGCTCGGCCGTGGGTGTACTGCTCGAGCGCAGTTCCAGACTGGTGATGCTGATCAAGCTGGCCGATGCGACGGCCACCTCTGCATTGGAGGGCTTCACGGCCAAACTGCGCAGCATCGCCGAACCCATGCGCAAGACGCTGACCTACGACCAAGGCAAGGAGATGGCGCGCCACGCTGAGCTGACAGCCAACACGGGTGTGATGGTGTACTTCTGTGACCCGCACAGCCCTTGGCAACGGGGCTCCTGCGAGAACACCAACGGACTGATCCGCCAGTACCTGCCCAAGGGCACGGACCTGTCCGTGTACAGCCAGGAGCAGCTCGATGCCATTGCCGACCTGCTCAACACCCGCCCGCGAGCCATCCATGGGTTCTACCCGCCCATCGCCGTCTACCAGGCCATGCTGGACAAACTCAATCAACCCAGTTCCTCCATTCAATAAACCGGTGTTGCACTTGGTGCTTGACTCCGCCAGAGGAAAAAAGGGGTAGGTATGAAGTCTTTGTATATAGAGTTTTGACGGGTTGTAATTCACAACAATTTCGTCACTCCTCCGGCGCCCTGCGCGGCGCCTTGAACCGCCGCAGCCCGCTGTCCTGTCCCTCACTGCCCGCGGCCGCCGCCGCCCGCGCCGTTGCCGGCGCGTGTTCGGCTGCGCCGGCACCCGTACCGGCGGCCTTGAGCGCTTCGCGGTTGCGCGGGTTGTCCTCGCCGATCGCCGCGCTGCGGCGGAAGAAGTCTCGCAAGCCCATGGTGCGCCTCACATGGAGTAGTTGAAGTTGTCGTTGCTGCTGCCGCGAATCTCTGCCGCCGCAGAGACCATAGCCCACGCGCTGGCGAGTCGTTGAGACCCGGTGGTGAGCATGACCTTCGCTGCATCCATGCGTGCGTCGTTGGCGTGCGTGACCGCATCCGCGTTGTATTTGGCCGTCTGGTACGCGATGGTCTGCCCGGCCTCGTAGTGCTTGATCTGGGCCTCCCACAAACGCGCGGACGCCCCTGCCTGAGCCTCGGCCGCGTGCGAAGCAGCGCGGTAGCCGTCGACGGTGATGCTGGCGTGCTTCGCGGCGATGTCCGCCGCGGAGACGGCCGCGGACAGCCGGGCTTTCCAGCCGTCCCACTCCAGCCCCTTGGCAGCTACGTGTGCCTGGAACTTGGCCACTTCGACGCGGGCTTTCTCTGCCTGGGCGCCGACTTTCGCGCTGTACGCGGCCACAAGGGCCTTGTACGCCTCGCCCTTGGCGCTTTCGCCCTGGATTTGCGCCTTGTACATCTCGGCTTTCGCGGTCTCGGCGTTCACGGTGGCGACGAAGGCTCGCACTTGCTCGCTCCCGGCCTGGATGCGCGTGCGCTCCAGTTCGACCAGGGTCTGCGCCGCGCCGACCCGCGCTTTGTAGACCTCCACGGAGGCCATCGCGCCTTCGATCTCAGCCTTGTAGCGTTCCACGAGGGACCGGTTGATGTCGGCCTTGGTCTGTTCCGCATGCAGAAGCGCCTTGAACACCTCGACTTTGCTCATCTCCGCCTTCACCAGCGTGTCGTACGCCCCGGCGTACGCGCGGTAGCCGTCAAGCAAGGCCCTGAAGTTCTCAACCGACGCGTTGTGCACCGCGATGGCGTTGTCCGCCGCCGCCTTGCTCGACTCGAACACGAGCATCTCGAACTTGTAGTTCTCGTCGATCAACTGGTTCTCAAGCTGCAGCGCCGATTGGATCGCGTCCTTGACGTTCTGCTGTTCGAGCTCAGCCTGCTTGATCGCAATGTCGCGCGACAGGCTGGACAGCTTGTCGTGGTACTCACGGCGCGCGTCGGCCAGCTGCCCGGCCAACGCCCCGGCCGGCAGCGGGAACCCGAGCGCCTCCGCGCCGCGCAGGACTTCCTGCTCGCGCGCGAGCGCGGTCTGGGTCTCGCGGTCGCGTGCGCGGTCCCAAAGCTGCTGCTCGACATCCGGCGACAGGCCGGTGCCGCCATGCACGCGCGCGTTGAGGCTCGCTTTCAGGTTGTCGAGGAGCTGCGACGCATACCGTTTGCCTGGGGAGTAGCTGAACGGCGCAGGCTCCAGCACCGACAGCCGTGGGATGCTGTCCAGCTTGCTCAACCAGCCTTCGTGCAGGTTGACGCCGTCGAACGTGTGCGTGGTCAGCGACATGAAATCCGGCGCCGCGGGCAGCACGACGTCCGGCTCGTCAGGCAGAGGCACATCGCGCAGCTCTGGCAGCGCGGGCGCTTCGCCTATCAGCACGGTCGGCGCGTCCATGAACTTCATGTCCGGCGCCGCGACGTCGAAGTTGTCGATGTTCACGTCGTTCATCACGACCGAAAGCCCGCTCGGCGCGTCAGACGGTACAGCGACCTGCAGCTTGGGCAGCGGCGGCGCGGCCGGGATCGGCGTTACTGCGGGCGATAGCACACCCTCCCATCGCACGTCGATCCTTGGCGGCTGGTAGATGCTGGCGGTAAGCGCCTGGTTGAACGCCGTCACCTCCGCGCGCGCGGAATCCGCGAGCTGCACGGACTTGTTGTACTTGTCCTGGACGATTGCCGCCGGTCCGGCTAGGTTTGCAGCCATGGTTAGACCCTCCGTGATTGCGAACGCACGAGCGCGAGCTCGATGCGATCAATAGTGAACTGCTGCCCATCAGGCGTGCGCACGCTGAACCCGAGATAGTTCTCGCGGATGCCGCGACCTACGACGCAGCGCGTCTGCCCGCTTGCGCGCAGCGGGAACGTATATGACCATTGCCCGGCCCGCCCGTACACGGTGAACTGCGCAGCCCCCTCACCGTGCATCGACAGGTACACGCTGTCGATGTGCTTCTTCAGTGACGTCCCGCGCAGGCCCGGTGGCAGGTGCACGTCGGCGACGATGGGCGCCGCCGGGTCGGTTTCGCCGCCCAGCGCGTACAGCCCGCTCGCATCGCCCGCGTGTGTCGGCGTTATGGCGTGGAACGAGAAACCGGCGTACTCGGTCACCGCGCCGGACAGGGTGTTGCAGACAATGGTGTTCATACAGAAACGATGACCGCCGGCAGCTCGCCGGAGTAGTCAAAAAGCTGACTGAGAAGCGCGCCGAGTTCGGTCCTGGCGCCATTGGGGGCTATTGCCCAGGAGGCGAGCACCTGCCCGCCGTTCAGCGCAGCCACCACGCCGCCGCCGCTATTGGGGTCGATGGCGGTCTTAACTGAGTAGGCACCGTAGCCCAACGGCAGTGTTGGTCGTGGAACAACGCCGTCGGTGACGTTCGGTGGCAGGTAGTACGTCGACGTTTCGCCTGCAACGTTGAAGAAACCGCTGTTAAACCAGTAGTGGCCTGCGACGACGAAGCTGTTGTAGTGGTCGTCGTCCACTACGGCAGAAAAGTCGATGACCCGAGCGGCGGACGTGTGGATGGAGGACGTGATGTTGGGGCGCGCGGTACGCGCGCCGTCGAGCTCGTCCCCATAGCTGATTCGCACGCCCTCAGTAAACGTTGTTACCGCGTGGCGCATGATTTCCTCGCCGCGATGCAGGACGACGAAACTCGCTGACGATCCAACCGAGCGCACTCGCGTGTAGGCTCCAAGATCGGACAGCTGATACCCGCCCGTAGCGAATTCGATGTACGCCACCACGGACAGGATGGGGTCGATACAGACCATGACCTTGTATTCGTCGCGCCCGCTGACCGAGAGCAGTTTCTTCTCCTCGGACTCGTTGCCTCCGGCGGGCGCGACAGACGCGTCTAGCAGAGCCCAACTCGTGTACCTGTAGCGCATGACCGTCTTCGTATCCACATCGACCAGGGTGATAGGCCCCCATGGCGTACTCAACACGACCGTGTCCTTGTACGTGGCCTCGGTGGTCGTCGTGTAAGCAGCGCCGTAGTTGACGCGCCCTCCTTCATTACGGAACCTTCCAGGCCTAGTCCACACATAGTTAAACTCAGTGCCTGGACTAGGCGACCAGTCGTACCAGGTGCCCTGGCTTGCCCAGATGCCTGATGGCGGAACGTCGTTGAACACATAGTCGTAGACTTCACGACCCCTCGTTGTGGCGGTGATTTCGTGGCGCAAATCGCGGGCCGCCGACATGGAAACCTTCGCATCAGCCCAGTCCCTGGCCACGTAGACCGGAGAAGTGCGGCGGTCAACGCGCAGGAGGCGCTTCGTGTTGTCGTACCTGTTGTCGAAACCATCCATCCGGTCTGGGCAGTCGACAGTAAGCTGCCCCGCGCCCAGCACGAGCTTGAGCGTCGTCAGTGAGGGCGTACCCGCCAACCAGCCCGTCTGTCGGATCGTGGCCCTCCATGGAATTGCCCCGCCGCTTGGGTAAGCTTCAGGTACGAACTCCGTTACGTCTACATCGCCGTGATGAATCACTTCTGCCACATACTCTGGGTGCACAGCAACGCGAAGTTCGTGCGTCAGGGCCAGCGGAGACAGCCAGTCGCCGTAGATGTTGGCCACACCTGTCGGTCGCTCTAGTTGCACCAGCGGCGCGAAAACCTCCGTCCCGCTGCGCGGGCGACTGAACGCCGCGCGCCCCATGAGCAGCCGTAGCGGCTGTACGAGATTTACTCCGTCGGGCGGCGTTGCCGCTACTGTCGTGACGGCAACGGGGTACGCGCCAAACTGGTCTGGCGTTTCTGCAAAGGTCTTCGGGGGGACTACTGCCACTTCGGCCACGTCAGCCGACAGGTCAGTCGTCCAGACGTTCGGCGCGACCTGCACGTATTTACCGCCAGGCGTGATGACGCCGAACCCGTGGTTCGTGGCAGCGTACGCCAAACCTCGCAGCACAGTCGCCGAACCACGTGCCTGACTGGTAGCTGCGCCGGGGCCGTACTTACGCGCGCTGCCCTCATAATAGCCAGAGGCGTTCGCGCCGTGGGCCGCGGTGTCGTCCGTGAAGTAGTGTTTGCCGCCCCTGGAGACCCACACGCCTGAGCCCCCGTAGAAGTGCGACACTGCAGTGCCCACCCACGCTTTATTCCTGTAAGTTACTACGAAGTATTTTGCGTTGACAGCGCCCGTGGTAAGCCCGATGCCGCGCAGCCCAGCGGGCGAGTCAATCGACGTTTCTGTCGGCCACACCGTCATAGTCCGCACGCCGTTCACGTCGACGATGCGGTAAGGCGAACCATCGGACAGACGCCCCGTCTGCACGGGATTAGGCACCGCGGATACGCGCGCGGCCGAACAGAACTTGTAGAACGCGCCCTGCGCTTCCCTCAGCTGTCCTTCGTTCAGCGGCCCGCCAACAGCCCGCAACGCTGGCGGCGCGGCGGGCTGGATCACCGTGCCGTCGGCCCGGCGGGTGAACGGGTTCCAGAGACTCATTGCGGCACCGCGATGTACTGTGGAATCCCGCGGACCTCGCGGAACGTGGCGCAGACCTCTTTCACGCCTGTGCGATAGCGATCTTCCGTGAGGTTGAACGTCGCGCCACCACTGAACCCCGCGACTATCTTGCCGCCCGCGATGCACACCATGGCAGGGCCTACGCCGTACGCATCGCCCTGGCGCAGCCGGTGGCCAGGCGCGCTGACGCCCGAGCCGAGCACGACAGGGCCGAGTTCGGTCGCACGGTACGCCAGCGTGTCCCACGTGTCGCCGGCGAGGAACACCAGGTCCTCTTCGGTGCCGACGTACAGCCCGTCGCCGACCGGCTGGATGGCAGTGATCGGCGCCGGCATCCGTTTGAAGTCGCGCCAGTCAGCCAGGTGCGGCGCCATGGGGCGGCTTGCCCACAGAACGTCGCCCTGAGCCATGAGCAGCCGGCCGCGCCAGTACGCAGTGATCGTGCCGCCCACGGGCGACATGGCGCCGAGCGTCCTCGACAGCAGCACCAGGGATTCGTTGGCACCGGTGAACTCGAAGGCTCCGGTGCTGGTCGTGCCGGCCAGGTACGCTTCTTCGCCGTCCTTGGCGCTGAGGTACACGTTGACGGCGTGCCCGGCTCTCGTGGGCAGGCCAGCCAGCCGCACGCCGCCTTCGCCGACGGTAATGGACGTGCCAGCGGTCGCGGGCCCTTCCAGGTTGTCGCTGAGACGGACATACGACAGGAAATAACGGTAGCCGCCGCGGTGCAGTGCGCCGACGGCATCTTCGTAGAACCCGACCGCCTCGGGTGTCGGGACAAACAAGTCCCGCCCTGTGACGCCATCGGTCAGGCCGTAAATCAGGCCGTTGCTGAAAGTGACGCGCCCATCAGGCAGGTTGCAGTACCAGACGCGCGCGGGCCCCATGGCCGGGTGCACAACGTGCTGCGCACCGCCAGGGTGGAGCGCGGTAAGTTGCGCTCCCTTCGTGGCCAGCATGAACCCATCCGCTTGCCACAGGTTCTTGTGGCATTGGTCGGACAGCAGCGAATAGCCTTCGCGCCGTGTGATCTCGCCGCTCAGGCCGATGTCCATGTTCGTCGCCGAAAGCAGGTCCGTACTGGTCAGACGGTGTTCTGGTTGAACATTGTTGATGCCGGAGAACTTCTCGTATGTCAGCATGCGACCCCCCGGTCAATGCGGTGCGTTCCTGCCTGCAGAGCGGAGTGCTGCAACGCCTTCAGTCGCACGCTCAATCCGCCTGGCGTGCCCAGCTCTATGGCGGCGCTCTCAGCCGCCAGCAGGCGCACACCGTCGGCGCGCAACGAATGCTGTCCGGTGTGCACGAGGTCGACACCGGCCGCGCGCGCCGCGAGGCGCGTGGACGGTGTGCCCACCGACAAGGCGCGTTCTCCAGCGGCGAGCAGCGTCGCCACCACCGCCGACGCCGCCCCAAACTCGATCGCCGAGAACGTCGGAGCGTACGCCTTGATGTCGACCGCTGGCTCGCCGAGGGCGAGGCCCACCGCACCGACGCCATAAAACGTGGCGGCGGCAGGGATGACCGACGGCGCGCCCAGCGAGAGCGCCTCAAACTCGACGGCCCGTAGCCACTTCGATGACGGCGCCTGTTCGGCCAGGAGCACGTGCAGCCCAGGCGCCGCGAGATCGACGCCGTCGACGGGCAGCCCCACGTCCTCACCAGACATGAGCTTGTGCGCACCCATCGCAAGCGCGACGTTCCCCGTTCCGACGAGGGCCGCGGACAGCGCGGCTGTGCCCGCGCGGGCGAGTTCGATCCCGATCGTCAGGGCGCCGGCATCCTCCGCGCCGTTGATGGCCGCGCCGTTGATGGTTGGGTACGCCATGGCCTCAGATCACCGCGAGCGCGACGCCACGCCAGTAGAAGCGCCCGATGAGCTGACCGCTAGCCGGCGTCACGACGGTGAACCGGATGTCGGATGCCAGCGCGCCGCCCGTGGTCACAGGAATGCGGTGAACGGACGACAGCCCGGACAGCTGAGAAAGCGGCACGCTGCTGGCGAACCGCGTGGCGTTGGACGAGGTGCCGATGGAGACGACCGGCGTGGAAGACACAGCCGCATAGGCGGCCCATAGGAACCCCACTTCAGTGACCATGAGCCCGTTCTTCGGCCCGAGCGCAAGGTCTACCGTCACGTCCACCGGGTTGGGGGTGCACAACCAGTGACCGTAGGTCGAGCCGCCGACGACGATGGTGCTCGTGACGCCCGCGCTCGGAGATACCTTCGTATACACCTCCATCAACGGGTGGAGGGGGGCGTAGGTGTACTGGTACGCCGTGGATGCAGACAGGCGCACCACGTCGTGCGGGGAGTAGTTGGTAGAAGTGTTGAACACGGCCGGCGCACCGATAGACAGCACGTGCGTGGCCCCCATCACCTCATGGGTGAAGTTGGTGTCCTGAGTCGTGGTGAGGTCGGGCTTCCTGCGATGCACGCGCATGATGGGCCAGCCACCGATCTGCTGGGTACCCCCTGGCACATAGTCATTCGGCACGACGCCATTGATTGCGAAGTTGCTACCATTGGTCCCGGCGGTCCCGTTGCCGGCATAGTCGAGCTGCAAGAACGAGTCAAGCATCGCGGCTGTGACGCGGGCCTCCAGCTTGGCCCCAGCCGGCCACGCCACCGGGAGCGTGCTTTCCGCGCCGCGGGTGACGGTGAAGATGTTGCCGCTGATGGCACGGATGACGACGATCTCGTACTGCCCTGGAAGCGACGGATCAGTCAGCGTGCCCACCTGGGTATCGCCAGGGCCCATGTACGCGAAGTCGCCCACCTCCGTGCCGGTCATCACCAGCGCTTCGTCCAGGTACGAGGCCGTCGTGGCGGAGGCCAGTGTGCGCGTCGCGTTGTTGGCGAACTTGAACACGGTCTCTCCTTATGCCGGTACCAGGCTGACGATGCGGGCCGCTCCCTGCGACCACTCCAGGCGGAGTCCGCCGCCATTCGGGGTGTAGGGCAGCCCCACAACGCTCGTGATGTACATCAGAAGCGGCGACGTAGTAGCTGTGCCGGTGTCGACGTACACGACGACCGAACCCGCTGCCGCACCGGTCGTTTGGCCGAAGTTGATGTCTTCAGCGTCGAACACGCCGCCGGTTATGGTCTTGTTCACGAGGGGCTGCGCAGCGCCGACGAGCGTGCCGATGTCCGCCAAAAACTCGTGCGCCCCGTCGTATACATACGTGCTGGGCAGCAACGCCGCCCTGAGTGTTACGCCGGCCGACCCGAGGTTATACGCGCCGCTGAGCACCTTCTCGGCTCCCTTCGGGTAGAACGGCGCGCCAAGCCGCGCGATCTTCTTTGCGCTGTTGTCCCACGGGATAGTCACCCCGCCGCCGTTCGTGGTCATAGGCAGGCCAGTGACGATGTCGAAGAACAGCAGTAGCGGCGATGTAGAGGCGTTGCCGGTGTCTTTATAGATCGCCAGAGAGCGGATCGAGGAGCCTGGGGCGAACGCGCCGAAATCGACATCGTTGGCATCAAAGACACCGCCTGCGATCGACTTGCCAGTCAGCACTTGATCAGTGCCCACGCGGGTTCCGACGGCATCGAGAAATTCGTGCGACGTGCTGTAGGTGTACGTGCTCGGCAGCAGCGCTACTTTGAGCGTGTCCGTGAGCATGTTGACGGCGCCGCCGAGAATTTTCTCCGCGCCTTTCGGGTAGCTGGTGTTGGCCATGGGTACTTACCTTTCTGTCAATCAAGTGCGGCCCAATCCGCCAGCGCCTTCAGGGCCTGGCGGTCGGTGAGGACTTCTTCTCGTAGGTCGGAAACAGCGCGTCGAGCATCTCCAACGACTTCGACGCCCTCGCCCGCTCCAGCGCCCACGCCGGCGGCGCCGGCCTGGCCGGCTGGATCACCAGCGGCTGGCTGGGGGCAGGTGGCGCCTGCGAAGCGCATGCCGTAACGAGCAGGGTCGCCAGCGCGACCGCGGTTTTCATTGAGCGCACGGGTCAACTCCTTTTGGTGCTTGGTGTCGGAAGCCTGGGCGGCGGCGGCGCGCAGGCGATCAGCCTCGCGCTGCGCGGTGAGCAGCGCCGTCACCGCGTTGGCCGTGGCGGCTGCGTCCTGCGCGTGCTTGGCGGCGGTGGCAGCGGCGTCCAACTTCAGGCGCGCAATCTGTGCGTCCTTTGCGGCTGAAAGACCGATGAATGCTACGCCAAGCGCTACGATAATGGTAGCTGGTACCCAGGAGGGAACAGCCTTGCCGAACAGGTGCACCAGCAGGGCCGCACCGATGGCCGCGAACAGCACGGCCCAGCCCAGGCTGGCGAAGAAGCCGCTGAAGAAGACGGTCAACCACGTCATTTGCGCACCCCCAAAGGTTCAGTGGGCAGACGCAAACGGTCAGCCGGCGGACCGATGTGCGTGCCACGCGCGGGCGGGGCATTGCCGGGCTTGACCGGCCCCTGCTCTGCCTGCAGCGCTGCGCGCAGGCGTTCCAGCTCGGCGATGCGCGCCTTCAGGCGGGCGGCAATCTCGCTGTTGTGGCGCGAGTTGGTCGCCACCAGGTGCATCACGTTGGCAATACCCTCCACGGTGCCGCGCAGCTCATCGATCTGCCGGTTGTGCGCCTTCTGCTGCTCGATGATCTGGTCGGTCAAGCGGCTGATCTGCACGTCCTTGCGGCCGATGGTCTCGGAGTAGGTGTGCAGCAAATCCAGCCGCTCCGACGAAAACTTGTCGGACGCCGCGCGCGCGCCAAAGTACAGGCCGGCGAACCCCGTCAGCAACAGCGTCATGGCGCAGCTCAGGACCAGCCACGGCACATGCCGGCGGGCGACAAACACATCGCTGGACACGGCGGTGTCGAGAAATTGGCTGATGCGGTTCATGGCGATACTCCGAAAGCCATCGGCGGCAGCACAATGGCCTGGTCGCGGCCGATGAGGTTGGCCTGGTAGGTCAGCACCAGTGCGTGCTGGTACAGCCCCGGTAGGAACCCGGCCGGAACCTGGACGCCGCTGATGTGCATGTGACACCCGACGCGCACAGGGATGCGTGCCGGCGGCTGGCTGATGATGGCGCGCGTCTCTGTGCTGGTCAGCGAACCTGAAAACTCAGGGACGAGCCCGCGTTCGCTGCAGACTTCGCGTTTGACGAACAACCACTCTCCGGGCTTGAAGTTGTGCTTCTCGTTGCCGTCCTGGTCCACGATGCCGATGAGGCGCGCGGTGATCGGCACCGACTCGTAGATGGTGGACAAGAACAGCGCCACGGCGGTGAAGAACATCACCGCCATCACCGACAGCACAATGCGCGTTTCGCGGTTGTAGTCGGTCCGGTTCATTTGATGAACACCTTCGCCGCCATGGCCAGAAACAAGGCCGTGCCCGTGGCGCTGATCAGCCCATAGGCGATCAGCTTCACCGGCGTGAACTCGTTGCGCGTGATGAACTCCTTGGCACGCTCCAGCAAGTGCTGATAGTTCGCCTCCACGGTCGTCAGCCGCCGGTCGAGGCTGCGCACGTCTTTGTCCAGTTCTTCGATCTGATCAGCCACGGTCTTTCCAGAAATTCGCGTAGGCGGGCGCGCGGTCGATGACCCGGCGCACGTAACCACGGTTGATGTCGTAGGTGCTCTGCCCGTAGCCGCGCCACTTCACGCGGCTCTTGACGCTGTGCAGCTCGACGTGGCCGAACCATCGGCGCGGGTCGCAGTCGGGGCGTTTCTGGCACAGCAGGCGGTCTTTCTGCACCGCGCCATCGCCGCCGTTGTAGCCAGCCAGCGTGAAGCTCCAGGCGTCGGTCGGCGTAGCCGCCAGTGGCGCAAAGCGCTGGTAGCCCGTGCGGTCCATCAGCACCAGGGCGGTCAGTTGCAGGCGCGGGTCGTAGCGCTGCTCCCACTTCCAGTGCTTGAGCGCGGCGTGCTGGGCGCGCAGCTCCGCTTGCTTGTCGAAGCGAATGCTGCCGTCGGCGTTGTAGGCGCGCGTGATCTGCCCCAGACCCACACCGTTCTCCCGCGCCGTCTTCAACTCGGCGCGCGGGCTGAAGCACGATGGGTGGGTCAGGGTGATGCAGGTCTCCTTCTCGATCTGCGCAGCCATGACCGAAGCGGCGGGCGCCTGCGGCCAGTGCTCCGCCTGCACCAGCAGCAACAGCGCAATGACCTTGGGGGCGGCCACGGGCAGCATCATCACTTGGCCCAGGTCACGATGCCGTTGAACAGCAGTCCTACGAACAGCACCAGTGCCGCCACCACCACGGCCGACGGCAGTTCGCCGGCCTTGGCTTTCTCCAACAGGTCGGACAGGCTCAACGTCGGGAATGTCACGCGGCTGACCACGATGGTCACGCCGGCCAGCACCAGCGAGAACGCTGTCCACTGCAGCAGCGTGGCCAGCAGCGCGAAATCCGTCAGGCCCAGCACGACGATGCCGATGGCGATCAGCAGCCAGGCCGAACGGTCACGCAACGCCTTGGCGCGTTCGCGGTTTTTCAGGCGCTCGGCGCCAGCCTTGTTGTCGGTGTCGGGTTCCACCATGTCTCCATCACAAGTAGGAAATAACGACCTTGACCTCCGACGCCCCGACCGCGGTTGTGTCGGTGTCGGCGGCGCCGCCGGTGATGGCCACGCCGAGTCCGGTAGTAAATCGGTGGCCGATTGCACCGAAATCCACCGGCACAAAGCCGCCGGCTGCCACGGGCACCGTGAGCACCGGCACGTCCGTGCCTACGACTGGAGCCGTGGCCTTGTTGTAGAGCTTGACGTAGCGCGGCGACGCGCCCGTGTTGGTTGCCACCACGCAATACAGGCTCGCGGCGGCGGACTTCACCAGCGCGGCGTTGGTGCTGGCCGCGCTGTTGATATTGGTCGCAGTCGCTACGGTCCCGGCCCAGTTCGTCGTGACCGTGCCGCTGACGGGCTGCGTGCCGCTGATCTGCGCCGCGGGGATCGGCTCCGTCGCGTAGACCCCGCGCAGAATCGACCAGGTGGCCGCCGCGTTGGCGGTGACGTTGGTCGTGCAGCGCACGCGCGCCCACATGTTGCCGTTCACCGAGCATTCCCACGCCAGCGTGTGACCCGCGCCAATGGCGATGGCCAGCGTGCCGGTGTTGGTCACGATGGTGTTGGCGTTGGAAACGACCGCCTGGATGGCGAACCACGTGCCGTCCGTGCCGTTGGTCGAATCCAGGCTCGCCTCAAAAGCAAACTGGCCCGCGGCCATGGCCGCGGTTCCGGTATTCTTGACGTGGAAGACGATGTTGCTGGAGTTCGACACGTCGACCGCGACGAACCCCGCGCCGGCCACTGCGCCAGCACCGGCCACGCCAGTCGCCGCAGCCGCCGTGCTGATCAGTGTTCCTTGACACAGCGGCATGGTGCCGGGCTTCGACGCCACCTTGAGCCGGCCGTCTTCGTTGACCAGCAGGCGGGTTTCTTGCCCGTCTGCCACGAGCGCGCCGTCGGCGTCCTTGCGCAGCGCCGCGAGCATCAGCCCGCCGAGTAGGTTCTGCAGTGCCACGTGATCAGTCCCCTGCTACTACGTTAAGCGTCCAGTTGCCGCCGCCAAGGTCCTGCACCCACAGCGCCTTCGCGCCGGTAGATGGCGTCGGGGCAACGCTACCGATGACTACGTTGCCCCCTACCGCGCCGCCCTCGCCCTGCTTCGCGGCGGCTGAGTAGGTGGTGGGCGACAAGCCGACGGCCATCCGCCCTTCGTCGGTGATCAGGTAGTCCTGCCCGGCAATGAGCTGCCCCGCTGTCGCCGCAGCGTTGATTTGCGCGCGCGTGCCGCGCTTGATCAGGACGATGGGCGTCTCGCCGCCGATGCCGCCAGGGCCGCCGGACTGTGGCGACGCGCCGAAGTTGATGTTTCCGCTCATGGCTGCGGCTCCAGCGGGCCAGCGGACGCCGCCGAATGCGTACCGGTGTGATCCAGCGCGACCGGGACGTAGCGCTCCGACAGCTCAAGATCGCTGAATGAGTAAAAGCCTGTGCCTGGCGTGCTCCACGTCTCCGCAATGTGCTGGCCATCGGTCACGCGCGACAGTCGAACGCGGTAGCTGATCGCCGCCGGTTGGCCGTTGACCGCGATCACGCCGGACACCGACCCGCGCGGCGTGAAACCGGGGCGCGCGTCAGTCTCAACGGACAGCGCGCCGTCGAGCACGGTGACGATGGAAGCAACGTGGGTCATCGCCACGGCCCCGTCACATCGACAAAAAAACCGCCGCTTGGCGAACCGCCGCCGAGATAGAAGAACATGAGCTTGCGGCCCGACAGGCTGCCGGGCCCCGGCACGGTGTCGCGCGGGTAGACGGTTGTCTGCTGCCCGAGGTTGCTGTGCGGCGAGAGGTACAGCCCTGGCAGCACCGCGCGAAGCGCGTAGTCGGTCTGCGACGCGCGCAGCCAGCACCGCGACAACCGAAGGCGGCCGTCGATAGAGCTGGGGAACGCACCTACGCCGCAAGTGTCAGCACCAGAGGTTGCCCAAGCGTACCCGGCATCCGCACCCGCATAGGTTTCCACAGACCCGCCGGCGCCTCCGAAAGCGCGCTCAACGAATAGGCCAGGCTGCTGGCCAGTGCCGGGCACACCGTCCCAACTGGTGCTGTTCGCGGCCTTGCCAACCCCCAGTACAGTGCTCCAACTGTCCCCCGCAACGGACGCCGGGAGCACGTCGCCAAAAGGCCGCGGGTAGCCAGGCGACGCGCTGATGGCGCTACCGTAGACCGTGTAGTAGTACGCGGGCGAGAAATAGAACAGCGCATCGTCACCAAACATGTCGTAGCGCTGCGGCGCCGTGTCGCCGCTGGCTGACTTGAGCCAGTACCCACCGCCGGATACCTGCGCCGTGGTGGGAAACGGCCCGGTGCCAGTCGAGACACCGGTCATAGAGTTGTAGGCCACGACGCGCGCATCAACCGCGTTCGTGTCCTGCACGCGCAAATACCGGCGGCTACCAGCAACGTTGAAGCTGCGGTACACCGCCAGGTTGGTGCCGAAGTACGGCTTCTCCCAGCCGCACGGCGCGTACTTGGCCGTGATCGTGCCGGTGGCCGGGCCATCGGGCGACGTGGACGCGAACGTGACGGTCGTTGCCGTCACCGAAAGCACGCGTTTCTCGCCGTTCAGCTCTGCGGGCGTGGCCCCAGACACGGCGATGATCGTGTCGAGCTCGAACGTGTCGGTGGAAGCGAGGGTCATCGTCGCCACGCCGCCCGATACGCCGAGCGACTGCGCCGTCGCCTGCCCCCAGCCGTTGACCAGGAACGCGTCGAGCAGCGCGATCAACGAACCGACGGTCGCGCTCAACGCCGGCGCGCCACGCATCGACTCGTTGATCCGCTTGATCGTGGTGCCCATGGCTTAGAACGTCCCGCAATCCACGGTGCCCACGGCCAGGGTCACGAAGCCGTTGGAGGCGTCCTTGGTCATCGTCATGGACGCGTTCATGCGGAGCACGCCGTTCGTGCCGTCCGTGCCCCAGATGAAGCCCGACGTACCACCGGAAATCACGGCGACCTTCTCATCGCTGGAGCCGGCCGGAATGTTCAGCGCCGCCTTGAAGGCATCGAAGGTGATTTTCTTTTCCTTCTGCGCCGCGTTCTCGCTCGCGTCGTGGACGAGCAGCAAGTCCGCCGCGCCATCGACCGCCGGCATCGCCGCCAGATCGTCAATGGCCGGGACCACGGGCAGCTTCGTGGTCGGATCGGTTGCGACGTACATCGCCCCGCGGTCGGTGGTGAACATCTGCTCGCCGGCCAGCATGCCGCTGGTCGGCAGGTTGGCCTTGAGGCCTCGTTTCAGTTGCACGCGTGGCATTGCCAACTCCTTCAGTTAAAAGTCCCGCAGTCGATGTGTTCGAGTTCCAGGTTGGCCCTGGCCTCGGCTTTCAGGGTCGGGGTGTCGAACTCCGACAGCTTCATGGGCTTGGTCAGCACGCCCGCGGTTTCGATCGTCCCGATGGGGCCAGGCGGCCCCTGCTCCGAAAACATGAGCATTTCGTGCACGGCAACTTCGTGCTGCAGCTGCTCGGCGTTGTCGAAATCGAGCACTTCAATCAAGGCCACGTTGCCTCCTGCGATACCTTGACGCGCCCCATCAGCAGGCGGCGCGGGCGGTTGCGTCCGGGGTGCGTGATCTCTAGGTCGTAGACGGCGTTCTGCCATTCCAGCCGGACGATCTGGGCGAGCCGCGGGTCGAGCTCAATCCAGCCGTCAGGCAGCAAGCGCAGCGTGGTGTCGGCGGTGCTCAGCGACAGCAGCGGCGCGGGGTCGTCGTAGTCCGCGCGCACGTCCAGGCGCGCCTCGCAACCGGTGAAGTCCGCCGGCACCATCGTCTCGCGCGACGCGCCAGTGAGCAGGCGCATTCGCTCGGGGAAGAACCCGGAGCCCTCGTACAGGGTGAGGTTCTTCTTGAACGGGGCGTACATCAATAGCCTCCGTAGGCGATGAAGCCGGCAGGGTGGTAGGCGCGGTTCTGTTCGTCCTTGGCCTGGGCGCAATAGGCGCGAAAACGCGCCTCGTACTCATCGGCCTTGCGGCGATTGAACATCTCGGCGTCGTGGTTGTCGTAGGCGCGGTACTTGACCCATAGCAGCAGGTGCTGGTGGTGCTGCTCGTCGATCTCCAGCTCGTCGCTGACCGTCTCGATGGGCGTCGGCAGGCGGTAGACCGACAGCGTGATGCGCTGCCCGTTGAGCTCGGCGCCGGCCGGCGCCGGCAGGCGCACGGTGTTCTTCTCCAGCCCCGTGATCAGCGCGCGTAGCCAGCCGTCCGGCAGCTCCTGCAGGCGCAGGCCGCGGTCGCGCATGCACTCCATCGGGACGATGTCGAGCGGGCGGCCGTCCAGCCAGGCCTCGCGCAGGTCGAGCACGCCGGCCGGCAGCTTGTACCAGGCCTCGCCAGTGCGCAGGGTGATGTGGAACCCGCGCGTCGCTTCGATGCCGTAGGTCAGACGGCAGAACATCTTCTGCGCGTCGTCGATATAAGAGACGACCGTCAGGTCGTCAATAAACGGCGGGACTTCGAGGTCAGCGACCTCGACCCGGTAGAGCCGAAGCAGTTCCTCGACAGTCACCGCGTGCTCACAGGCCCTTGGCGGCCTTGTAGTCCATCCAGGCGCTCTCGCGCTCGGCAGCGGACACGTCGGTCAGACCCGAGACGCGGGCCAGGGCCTTCGCGTTGGGCACGCCTGCGGCGGTGAAGTCCTCCACCGCGTTGGTCTTGGCGATCTCATCAAAGGCCGCCTCCAGCAGCGCCTTGCGCTCGGCGCCGTCGGGCGAGGTCTTGACCTCTTCCAGCGTCTCGCCGTCAGCGGGCATGACGCCCAGGGCGGCCAGCTCATCGGCCATGATGGCCGGCGCGCGGGCGGGCTTGTTCTTCTCGAACGAGATGGCGTGGCCGTACTTGGAAGCGACAGTGATGTCGCGGTTGCTGATGAACAGGGGCATTCAAATCTCCAGGAAGTTGATGGAACGGGGGCCGCAGCCCCCGTCGCGCCTGTGTCAGGTCTGCGTTTCGGTCGCGCGACCCGGCACCACGTACTGGACCTCCACGAAGGCCTTGCCCTTGGTCGGCGAGCCCGCCACGATGGTTGCCTTCAGGCTCGTGCCCGCCGGGTAGTTCTTACCGGTCATGCCGCCGGCCAGCGCGGTGCGCGCCACGGCGGCCAGGCTCGTAGCTGCCAGCGCCGCGAAGGCGGAGTCGTCGGCCAAGGCCAGAGTGGCAGCGCCGCCATCGAACGCCGTTACCACGTGCAGGGCGCCGCCCAGCACGATGGCGCCCGGCGGCAGCTTCACGGCAACCACGACGTCGCCGTTCTTGACCTCGTCGAAGTTGATGGGCTGCAGGGCCACCAGGGGCGTCTGACGCCCCGTGTCGGTGATGTATTTCGGCATGGTGCGTCTCTCCTTACTGAGCGGTGTAGATGGAGAGCACGGCGAAGTCTTCCTTCGACTTACCCTCGTAGATGCTCGGGAACTGCGGCTTCAGGAAGCCAAACATCTTCCCGACCGAGATCGACTGCTGGTTGTCGTAGTCGAAGCCCTTCTCGACCCAGTACGGATCGCCGATGTCGGCAAGCGCCAGGGCTTGCGCACCGCAGAACAGCAGCTGGCAGCCGTCCACGGTGCCGGTTGCTCCCCACTTGGCGCCGGAGGCGGCGCCTGCGGTGTTGTAGACATGACGGAACTCATGGATGAAGATGCCGTCGACCTTCACCGACGTACCGGTGAACAGCGGGTTGCTGGAGTCACGTACCGCGGCGTGGCGCAGGTTCTGCACGTACTTGTCGTCCTGCTTGAGCTTCAGCATGGCCTGGGGCGACAGAAACGCGTGGTACACCTCTTCGCCGCCGCCGTCGCGTACACCGCGGATGTAGCGGCTTTTGGCGTAGGTCTTGGCAGCCATGAGGGTGTCCCACATCGGTACGTCGGTGGCCGCAACCGCGTTGGTGGCGGCGTTGGGCACCAGTACCTTGGCGGTGGCATCCCAGCGCAGGCGACGGTTGGCCGAAGGCGCAGAGACGTCGTTGGCGAACTCCAACGCAGTCAGCCCGGACCCCGTTCGCACAGCGCCCGTGTTGGTCATGCCGTACGACACGCCGGAAAGCGTCAGGAACGCCATCTGGTCCATGCGGTCGGCCAGCCAGTAGGCCAGGTTGTTCTTCGCGTTCTCTCGGAAGTTGAACACCGACTTCTGATCTGCCATGCGGCCTTCGTGGCGGCTGGCGTGGCGCAACTGGTCGATGCGGATGTTCTGGTCGAAAATCTGCAACGATTCCTCGTTGCCTTCCAGCGTACGGTCGCCGGCGATGCCGTCGCCGACCAAGTCAGCCAGCAGGGTGACGATGGCGCGGGCACCCTTTTCATCCTTCTTCAGCTCGTCGACATGGTGAACCATGGCGTTCGCGCTTTTTCCGAGGAACTTGTTGATGAAAGACTCGTTGCGAGCCTGCTTCCACAGGGTGCGCGCCCAGAGCGTGTACTGTTCGCTCGACAGGGCTGCGAAATTGGTAAAGGACATGAAGGCCTCTCACGGTGGTTGAAACGAAGGTTTCGCCAGCGTTTTCGCCGTGGCAGGCGGGAGAGAAGCGCTTTCGTGGCCTCAGCCGGGTGCGGTGCAAAAAGACCCCGGTCGTAGCCGGGGGAAAGCACTGCTGCTGCAATACAAGAATACTATCAGATGACAGACAACATTACCAGCAGCTATCGCGTTGTCAAACCAAAAAGTCGCCCCGGAGACGCGCCAGGGTGTCTTCGGGGATTTTGTTGAACTCCTCGTACGACAACTTGCTCACCGAGCTGGCGTCCAGGCCGCCGCCGGCGGTGTCGCTGTTCGACCCCACGCGGCCGATGTTGGCCGGCGTGCGCTTGATGGTGTCCACTGCGCGCTTGCCGGCCGCCAGCTTGGCGTCGGCGGGCGGCGTCTGGGCGGCGCCGGCCACCCGCGGCTTGTCGGTGGTGGCGCGCTCCTGGGCCCGGTTGGCCGGTGCGCCCATCACGCGCTTGACGGCGTTCTGCAGCGCCTCGTAGGGGGCCTGGCCGCGCTGCACGTTGGCGACCATCTTGTCCATCACGTCCTGGGCCAGCTCGGCGTCGAACTCGTCGGAGTCCTCGTTCAGCGCCGGGTAGGCCTGCTCGACGCGCTCCATGGTGATGTCGTAGCGCGCCGCCTCGCGGGCGCGGCTCTCGGCCTGTACGGTGGCGGTGCGGATTTCCTCGTTGGTGATGGCCCGGTTCAGCTGGTTGATCTCGCGCCGCAGCGACTCGGCAGCGGCCGTGTCACCTTCGAGCAGGGCCTTCTGGTACGCCGTCTCCTTCTTGTCAACGTCGTCCTGGTAGCGCTGCAGCTGCTCGGTGGTGACTTGCGTCTGGCGCGTGGCCTGCTGCTGGCGCAGCTGGGCCTCCAGCTGGCGGTTCTTCTCGCGCTCCTTCTCCAGCACCGCCTTATGGCGCGAGAGCGGGATGCGGTTGTCCTTGCCCCGGCCCTTGGCGCCGCTGTCGCCGTCGTCGCCGTCGCCTTCGCCATCGCCGTCGTCATCACTGCCGTCGCCCTCGCCGGCCCCTGCGGCCGCCGCAGCGCCCTTGCCGGGGGTCTCGGTGCCATCACCGCCCAGATCGGCCGTGGAAGGGGCGCCGTCGCCCGGCAGGTCGGGGGTGTTGCCCGGCAGGGCGCCGCCGCCCGCGTCCGAGCCGTTGTCGCCCGCAGGCGCGAACAGGCGATTGAACAGGAATTTCACAGTCATCTTGGACCTCTATGTCGTCGAAGGAACGAGGGGCTCATTCGCCCCGGGGGGTGTCCGCCTGGCTCGCGGCCAGGCGGTCGGATGCGGCCTTCTGCAAGGCCACGATGCGGTCGGTTTCGGATTTTTGGGCCGCGGTCTGCGCCTCCAGCTGCAGCCTCTGCTGCGTCTCGGCCTCCTCGTTGCCGAGGCGGCGCTGGTCGATGTCGACCTCGTGCTGGAACTCGCGCTCCGCGAGGTCGCGCTCGTGCTCGGCCTTGGCCCACTCCAGCTGCGGGTCGGTGCCAGCCGCCTCGGGCTTGCCGCGCAGCAGGTCTTCGGCCTTGGCCGCGCGCAGGCCGGCGTCGGCGTGCTTGGCCGCGGCCTCGCCTTCCAGACGCAGCACCTCAGCCTCCTGGGCGCGCTGTTGCAGCCGGGCCTGGGCCTGCGCCTCGGGGCTGTTCTGGTCGCCCTTCATGGCCTTCAGGATGTCGGCCTTGTTCTGCAAGCGGCTGGCCTGGATCAGGACGTCGTCCGGGATCGCCACGCCCATCTCGCGCAGCGCCACGGCCTGCTCGAACTGGCTGTCCTCCAGCGTCTCGCGCTGCGGCACCGAGCTGACGATGATGTCGTACTCGCCCATGGTCAGGTTGTTGGCGATCTCGCCCTCGGGCGTCGCCTCGTTGACCATCACCGACTCCTGGTCGCCGGTCAGCCGGTTCTTGGTGATCGTGATCAGGCGCGGCTCGGTGTAGAACTCCTGCACCAGGTCGAGCACCGCGCGCGCGATCCAAAAATCCGTGCGCGTCAGGCTGTCCATCGGCTTGACCAGGTTGGTGCTGCCAGCCTGGCGCTTGGCCTGGATGGCCTTGGCCGCCACGTCCTCGCGGTCGAAGCCCTGCATGGAGTCCGACACGCCGGAAATCGTCTTGATGTGCTCCTCGGCCTTGTAGGAGACACGGTCCAGCCCCGTGGGCACCTGGTTGGGGGTGATCTTCTGGGCGTTGGCGACTTCGTCCACCTCCATCACCAGCCCGCTCATGGCGCCCTTCTGCTCCAGCTCGGCGGGGGTCATGTTGGTCAGCGCGCCGCGCTTGACGATCCAGCCGCTGTTGGCCGTGGTGTTCACCACGTGCAGCTCCTGGCTCAGCGTCTTGTTCAGCAGCTCCTGGCTGCTCAGCAACCCCTCGACGATGCCCAGCGTGCGACCGTGCATGAAGTACGGGAAGTACGGCACCACCGTGAAG
>Ga0208823_1000071_pt1 | contig 84015 bp, 73 predicted proteins | sample AD_UKC075_MetaG_FD_184440 | JGI IMG/M metagenome (GOLD analysis project Ga0208823, IMG submission 184440) | Active sludge microbial communities of municipal wastewater-treating anaerobic digesters from USA - AD_UKC075_MetaG (SPAdes) (version 2) | ecosystem: Engineered > Bioreactor > Anaerobic >...
CTCTACCGCGTGTGTCAGCGCGTCCATGCCGGTGGCCGCAGTGATCGAAGCCGGCAGCCCGGTGGTCAGCGCAGGGTCCAGCGCCACCGCGTCCGGAACCAGACGCGGGTCGATGATCGAGCGCTTGACCCTGGCCTTGCGGTCGGAGACGACGGCCGCCATCGTGACCTCGGAGCCGGTGCCCGCGGTGGTCGGCACGGCGTAGAACGGCAGGCCGCGGCGGCGCGGTGCCGCATACAGCCACAGACCGGCCAGTTGCGTCGGCGTGCGCCCGTTGGCGTAGCACAGGTTCATGGCCTTGGCGCAGTCGATCGGCGAGCCCCCGCCGATGGCGACGAGCGCCTGCGCCTGCATCGCCGTCATGCGCTGTACGCCCCGCATGACCAGGTCTTCATCCGGATCCGGCACGACCTCGTCGAAGATCTCGACCTGTACGCCCTCTTCGCGCAGCGCGTCGATCATCGGCTGCGCGATGCCGAGCGCCAGCAGAGGCTTGTCGCTGACGAGCAGCACGCGGCGCGCGCCGCTGCCGGCGATGCTGCGGCACACGGCTACCGAGGCCTGCACGCCGACGAAGGTCAGCGGGATCGGGATGCGCAGCCACGGCAGCACGCGGGCGCTGACGGCGACCCGGATGCGGCTGAATGCGTTGCTGCCCATGGCTTGTCCTTCGGGGTCAGTGGCGCAGGGGCGCGCCCGGTGCAACGTCACCCTGGCCAGCGCGGCCAGGGCGGTGTCGCCGGCCGAGCGATCAGCGGCGCTCGATCTGGCAGGGCAGAGCCGTCTCGAAGGCCGAGGTGCTGAGGTAGCGGCCGCGCGGGTAGTACGGACCCATGTCCTGGGCCATCGAGCCGTGCGACTTGATGCCCTGCACCGCGTGCTTGAAGTCACCGGTGCCCAGCATGTGGCGCAGCTGCAGCACGGTGGCGTCTTCGTCGCCGGCACCGTCGCCGTCCTTGGCCATCGGCAGCCAGGCCACGCCGCACTCGGGCCGGGCGTTGCGCGGGCGGTCTTCCTCGCGGCTGACGACCAGCGTGTAGAAGCCGTCCGGTCCGACCGGGATGTGCTCGTCATACACACACTGGTTGACGCGCGTGTTGGCGAAACCCTGGTTGCTGCACCACGACCAGTAGCGCAGTTCGCCGTCACCCATCTTCGCTGCGCCGTTGTAGGTCTTCGGCGTGGTCGGCGCCTTGGCGCGCAGCACGAACACCTTGCCCAGCTTGCGATTCAGGATGGTGCGGATGTACTGGTTGTCCAGGTTCGGGTAGAAACCGCCCTCGCTTTTGCGCGCGTCGGCGCGTGGCGGGTTGCCGCGGTAGATGTCGTACAGCGCCTCGCGGTCGAGCTGCTGATAAAAGGTGGGCGGGTTCGTGGCCGGGAAGGTCGGGCCCTTGGCACGCGCCGCCTCCAGCAGCTCCTGGTACTTCTCCATCGGCACCGCCATCGCCGCCGGGTCCAGCTGCAGCGGCTGGCGCGTGCGCATCGGCTGGCAGGTCTCGGCACCCCGCATCACCTTGCCGTCGGGCATCGTCAGCACGGGCGTCGGCAGGCCGCCACCGCCGGTTTCGTCGGTGCCCCTGTCGGCGGCGTAGATGCGGTACAGGATGGTCTGCTGCCCGGGTGCGGGGCCGTACTTGGGCGTGTGCAGCTTGTCGCGCGTCTGGCCCATCAGGTTCATGCCGATGGGCTGGTTGGGCGGCGGGTTGGCGTCGACGATTTCCAGGCGGTAGCCACGCTGCGCACTCGAGCGGTCGGCACCTGGCAGGTAGGGGTTCACCACTGAGACGTTGGGCTTGAGCAGGTAGTCGGCGACCGACTCGATTGGTACGCCGGCGCCGTCGTAGCTGATGAAGGAGATGTAGCGCGACTTCGGGAACTGGCCCTCGAGGTGCAGTTTCGCACCCGGCGGCATCGTGAACACGGCGGCCCAGTAGTAGGTGGCCGAGTCGGGATAGGCGATGTTGATGTACGGGTCGGCGGCGGCCGGGCCACGGGCCCAGAAGCAGGTGCGCGGCCCGGGGATGGGGTCCTTGCCCTCGGCGATGCGCTGCTGCGCGTCCTGCAGGGCCTTGACCGGGTCCCAGGCCTTGTACTCGCCGGTCAGTGGCCCGGACTGGGCGAAACCGCCGGCTGCCCCGAGTGCGGCTCCCACGGCGATGGCGCCACGGGCGACGGTCTTGACAATGAATTTCATGCGGGTCTCCTGTTGCTCGACTTGCGGATGGGTGATGACGCGACGGCTTTCGCCGCCGCGCGCCGGGGCTTCGACGCCTCAGACGCGGGCTCGGTACTTGGCTTGGTGCGTGAGGGTGTCCGCTTGCGGCCTGTGGCTGGCGCCGTTGCGGAAAGGGCCAGCTCTTCGAAGGCCGCCACGGACTGGTCGGCCAGCTGCTGGATGTGCGGCAGCTCGGACTCGAGCCCGAGGAAGGCGATCTGCAGCCCGTCGGCATAGGTGGCGGCCGTGATGTTCAGCGACTGCCCGGGCGCCAGCACCGAAACCGGCAGGGCCATCTCCAACTCGGCACCCCCGAGGTAGCGCTTCTCGGGCAGACCGAAGGGATTCGAGATCACGGCCGTCGCGAGCATCGGCGCCTTCGGCACCCGAAGTGTCTCGAGCAGTGCCGGGATGCCGTGCACCGCGGCGGTGTAGGTGACGAGTGCGGACGGATCGCTGCGGCGGACATGCGCCTTCAGCTCCTCGGTGCGTTGCAGCACCTCCGCCAGCCGCTCCAGCGGCGAGACGTCCGGTGCGCCGAGCTTGAACTGGAGGATCGCGATTTGGTTGCCGCCGTCGCTGCCGTCGCCCAGTGCCACCGGCATGTCGGCGACCAGTGGGCCCGACCCGTGGCGCTTGCCATGCGCCCGCAGATAACGGTTCAGCGCCATGTCCAGGACCGTCAGCAGGACATCGTTGACCGTGGCGCCGTGTGCCTTGCCGAAGGCCTTGAGCCGCGCCAAGGGCAGCACGCAGTAGGCGAAGCTGCGCCGTACGCTCGGCTTGGCCCGCAGCGCGCTGGGCGTGCCGAGGAACGGCAGCGGCAGCCCCTTGGCCACGCCGGCGCTCGCCGCCGCCTGCCGCGCCAGCGCGCCGTACAGCGCCAGAAGTGAACGCCCCGCCGCGTTGACGCGCGACACGAGGGCGGCGGCATCCAGAGGTTTTGCGCCCCGCCGCGCCCGCTGCGGCAACACGTTCCACGGCGCGCGCACCTGCCGGTCTGCCATGTCGTCGGTGAACCAGCCGCGGAACATCTCGACGAGCCCGCGCCCGTCGAGCACACCGTGGTGCACCTTGAGGTACAGCGCGATCCGCCCTCCGGCCAGGCCGTCGATCACGTGCAGCTCCCAGTGCGGACGGCTGCGGTCCAGGCGTTTCTCGTGTAGGCGGCAGACGAAGGCAAACAGCGCCTCGTTGGCGCCATCGCCCTCCAGTGTGTGACGGTGACAGTGGGCACGGACCTCGACGTCGGCCGCCGTTTCGAGCCGCGGCAGGCCTTGCAGCCCTGGCGCGCGATAGACCATGTCGAACGGCGCTGCGGCCGGCTCCGCGAGCATCGCCCGCATCAGACGGTCGGCAAACGCACGGCTGTTGCGCGTGCGCGGTGGCAGCTTCAGGATGGCCAGCGGCCCGACGTTGCTCATCCGTTCGCGCGTTTCGAGCACGAAGAACGCGAGGTCCAGCGCGGAGAGTGCACGTGTCGAGCTCATGAAACCTCGACCGCAAGTCGTGAGACGGCGTGACGGATCGGATGCGGGCAACCAGGCAGCGTCGGTGACCTCAAGACATCGATGCCGAGTCTGCTCATGGCTTGGCTTGCCACGCGCATGGCCTGGTCACTTTTTGGACTGCACGGCGGCCCGCCACCAGGACAGTCCGAAGGCAGGCGTCGTACGCTCCTGCCCTGATGCCCGCTGGCCCCACGTCACCATGGACGCGTCAGTAGCCCAGTAGCCTGGCCACAAGGAAGGCGCTGTCGAGGCGGCCCCAACTGCCCGACATCAGAAGTCGTGCCGGATGCCTGCCGAGACCATCGACGTCGACGAGTCGGCCGCGTTGCGCCCCAGCCCCCCGATGTTGACCGGGTCCAGCTTGTAGCCGTCGTTGAACGAATTGGAGGCGAAGCCCAAGCTGAGCGACGTTCGCTTGGACAGGCTGTATGCGGCCTGCGTCACCCATGTCGTCTTCGTGCCGTCGCGGCCATTCACGCCGTTCACCGCGGTTCCGCGGTCGCGGTAGTAGCCCACGCGCACGCTCACATGCTGCGCGGCCTGCCAGTTGGCACCCAGATGAACGATCTTGTTGCGCTGCTCTACGCGACCGACCGCCAGCGGGTCGATCTGGCTATCCACGTAGTGGAGATAGACGCGTACCGGGCCGACCGGCACATTGCCGCCGATGCCCCACGCCTGGTGCTCAGGGCGCTGTCCCGTGGCCGCCACGGTCGGAGACCGGAAGTTGACCATCCAGGCACCGAGCTGGTACTCGGGCGTGACCTGTGCGACGTCGAAGGCATGGCTGCGACCCGCGCCATCGTCCAGGCCCACGCTCAGGCCGCCTTGCAGACCCTTTGGACCATTCAGGCGGACCTTCACGCTGTCATCGACCCGGTTGTCATTGCCGACGAATCGATTGACACCGAACAAGGCGAGCGGCGTGACGGCGAGATTGCTGCCGCCAACGTTGAACACGTCCAGTGTGCGAACCACGCGATCCGTGGATGCGTGGAACTGCCGGCCCATGCTGACCGACACCACACGCCCCATGTTCAACCCCACGAAGCTTTGGCGGTTCCAGAACTTGTTGGCGGTGCCCACCGTGCCGCCGGCCGACCCGGTATCGGAGCTGATCGCGGACTCGATCCGGTACGTGGCACTCATACCGCCGCCAAGATCCTCGTTGCCCCGGATACCGAAGAGAGAAAAGGCGAACGGATCATTGGCAAGCTCCGAGGCGCTGCTGCCGCCAGTCTGGTTGGTCTTGTGAATGACCGCGGCAGAGAGCGTGCCGTAGAGCTGCGCTTGAGAATTCTCCTGCGCCAGAACCGGGCCGCTCAACGTCAGAAGTGCCACGGCAACCATCGGCGCAACTGTGAGTTGGGTCTTCATGCGTCATCTCCAGATTGGTTTGTCAGCTTGCGTGTTGCGTTGAGCAACAGCTCTTGCGGCGGTAAAGATGCTCACCACGCCAATGCCTGACGGAGTTTGCGACGGTGAGCGCAGCTCTGAAATGGGGGGCGCACCACCGAATGGGTTCGGGTTTCTGGCGTGTGTCAGTCGAATCGACCCAAGTAGACCGGGACGGGAATCAGCTCAAGCGACCTCGTGAAGCGCTGGAAGTCGTCGACCTTTCTCCGGACAGGGTCACGGCGCGCGAACGACGTTGGGCAATGGTCGGTTGGGTTGCGGACGACTTTGGCTGCCTGGCCATGTCGACAATCCACGACCCTCGGCCGCTGTCGATCGACCGGTTGAACGGAGGTGCCCAGTGCCGGATGCATAGCCGCCACACTTTGGTCAGGATGCCGAACGACCGGTGTTGGCAGCCCGGCTGCGTTCAGTTGGTGAATTCGAGAAGGTCTGGTCAGTCCGAAGCGACAGGCGAGGAGTGGGAGCGCGCGACCGGACATGGCCGGCTCGAACAATCGAGGACTTCGGATTTGTTGCCGCAAACCTGCCGGAAGGGCGAGTTCGCTGCATTCGGATGCAGTCATTCGGGGGGGGCCGTGCTTGCTCATGCACGACTCGGCGGCCAACTGCACAACGACATCGCCTTCCGTCGTCAAGTTTCAGCGTAGACCGGTCGCTCGCCCTGACGACATCTGGCCGGCAGCTATGGGCGGACGCCGACATTCATCCGCTCAATGCGAACGGCTGCAGACAGTCTTGAGTTGCCCTCGGGAGCTTTTGGCAGGGTCGGTTCCTACGTTGTGATTGGCAAGCAGAAACCCAGCTACACGGGCCGGAACACGCCTTCGACCTCTGGTGCCAGCTGTCGATGGGGAAGCTGGACGAATCCCTCGTCCAGCACCTGTAGCCGACCGATGCCATCCAGCCGAAAGGTCCGGCCGGCTGCTGTGTCGCGATCTAGTCCCAGCAGATACCAGGCCGGATGGTTGAGCAGCAGGTAGTGCGGCTCAACTCGGCGCCGGGAGAGGCGTTGATCGCGGGCCCGGTACTGGAACTGCACGACCCGCGACGAGATGAAGGCCTCCTGCAGCAAGTGCGCCTGGCGTGCATCGGGCTCGCGCCACGTGTTCCGAACCGCTTCGGATGCCGGGCGACCCACTAGGATGCGCTCTCGCAGCCGTTGCACGCGGGTTCGTTCGGTGGGCGCGAAGGTGGACGACAGCCGCGTGCGCAGGCCGGCGAGCCCGCCGCCGAGCAAGGGCAGGCCCAGCGATTCGGCGACGGCGAGCGCGAACAGCATGCCAATGGCTTCGCGGTGAGAGAGCCGGACGCTGGGCAGCGCACTGCGGGTGCCGAGGCGAATCCCGCCGCCGCGGCCGACGTCGGTGTCGATGGCAACGCCGGCCTCGCGCAGGGCCGCCACAGCCCGCCGCACGGTGCGCAGGCTCAAACCTGAGCGCTGCGCCAGCAACTGCCCGGTCCAGGCCTGACCGTCGCTCAGGAGAGCCGTGATCCGGTCGGTAGCTGTCGAACCCATGGTTCAATGGTGCCACGTGTTGGCACCTATCGCAGAGAGCATGGCGATTCCTTCAACTCCATGGACACCGCTATGGCCACGACCCACACCTGCTTCGAAATCGTCCACTTCGCGTTCTTGCCCAGCGTGACACTGCCGCGCCAGACCGAGGCCATGAACGCCCTGGGCGCCTGGGCTGCCACACAGCCCGGCTTCCTGTCGCGGCAGAGCTTCCTCGACACCCGGCAATCCCGCTGGACCGACGTGGTGGAATGGAGCAACCTCGACCAAGCCATCGCCGCGATGGCGCGCAGCCAGCGCGAGCCCGCGCTGGCCAGCGTCATGGCGCTCATCGACCCCGCAACCGTGAATGCCGGCCACTTCGAGAAGCGGATCTGACCGCGCCCTTCCGCCTGGCACTGCGCGGCTGGCCGGGCTTCCCGGCTTGGGGCCAGCCTCGGCCGCCATGCTGCGGTCAGCCGGCATCCGGTCGGTGGCGCAGCTGCGGCGTCTGGGGTCGGCCCGCGCCTTCCTCAGGGTGCAGGCGGCCGGCCAGCGCCCCAGCCTGAACCTGCTGTGGGCCCTTGAAGGAGCGCTGACCGGTGTGCCATGGCGAGAGGTGGCACGCTTGGAGCGAACGAGGCTGCTACTGGAAGTCGACGACCTCAAGACACTCTCGCGGCAGGCCTGCCCGTAGCTGACGGCGTCTGCTGATCCTCGCAATAGCTGCTCGGGAGCGGCAGTTGCAGCAAATTTGTCCGACTGTACAATTTGTGCAGTTGGACAACTCTGAGCCACCGCCGTGATTGCAGAACCCCCGGCAGCCGCCTCGGCACTGCCTTTGCCCATCGTCGATCGGCGCCGCTTCGCATCGCTGACAGTCCACCCAACTTCTCGCACTGTGCTCCGACGTCGTACGGCGGCCGTTTTCGCGCTCGCAGTGGCGGCGGGCGCTGCCGGCCTGCTGATCGCCGGAGGTGGTGCGGGAACGCGCGCCCACGACGCGGCACGCGCCCAGCCTGCACCGCCCGGGGTGGTGGCCTTGGGCCGACTGGCCCCTCTGGGCGAGCTGCGCTCGCTGGCCACGCCGTTCGGTGCTGCCGACGCCCGGGTGGCCGAGGTGCTGGTGACCGAGGGGCAGCACGTGTCGGCCGGAGCGACGCTGGTGGTGTTCGACAACGCCGCCGCGCTGCAGGCCGCGTGGCGGGTGGCCGACGAGCAGCTGGCCAGCCGCCGGGCGGCCCTGGCGCAAGTGGAGCGCAACGTGCTCGCCAGCCAAGCCGAGAGCGGTGCGGCGCTGGCCCGTGCTGAAGTGGCTGCTCGCGCGGCCGAGACCGAGTACCAGCGCTGGGCCGCCCTGGTGGGCCAGGGCTTCGTCTCGCCCGCCGCCGCCGACCAGCGGCGCGCACTGCGAGACGAGGCCGCCGAGGAGCTTCGCCGGGCCCATGCGGTGGCGGCTCGCCACGCCGGTGAAGGTGCGGCACAGCCGGAGCTGCAAGCCGCCCGCCAGGCCGTGGCCGTGGCGATGGCCGAGCGCGACCGGGCCGCGCAGGACCGGACACGATCCCTGCTCGTGGCGCCCGCCGACGGCACCGTCGTCGCCATCCACACGCGCCCTGGCGAGCGGCCCGGGGCGGCTGGTGCGCTCGACTTCGGCGACACGCGATCCATGACCGCGGAGCTGGAGCTCTACCAGGGCGACGTGGCGCGCGTGCGGGTGGGCCAACGCGTCCGGTTGCGCTCGCCCGCCCTGGACGAAGAGCTGGTGGGGCAGATCAGCCACCTGGGCCTGAGCGTCGGCCGCCAGCAGCGCATCGACACCAGCCCGGCCGCCAACCTCGACGCCCGCGTCGTGAAGGCCACGGTCGCGCTCGACACGGCGTCTTCCGCGCGGGCCCGGTCGCTCGTCGGCCTCGAGGTGCGAGCGCACATCGAGACTGGCTCGCCATGACGGGGGCGGGCTCTGCGACCGCCGTGGCGCGCGCAGACGCGTGGCTGCTTCACGCGCTGGAGCGCCTGCTGGGCCGATTGCCTATCGGCTGGCTGCAGCTGCGCCACAGCCGCGCGCGGCTGCTGTCGGCTGTGGGGGGTGTGGCCTTCGCCGGACTGCTGGTGCTGATGCAGCTCGGATTCCAGGGCGCCTTGGTCGGCAGCATCGCCCTGCCCTACCGGGCGCTGGATGCACAACTGCTGATCAGCGCCACGGACATGAACACCTTGTCGGACGCCAGCCCCATCGCTCGGGCCCGCCTTTGGCAGGCGCTGTCGGTGCCGGGCGTGCAGGCCGTCACCCCGGTCCACCTGGGGCGCGTCGACTGGCGTCAGCCCGATGGCAGCCTGCGCACGCTCGATGTGCTGGGCTTCGAGCCGGCCACCACACCCTTGCGTCCGGCGAGCATCCGCCACCAGCAGGCGGCGCTGGCCGAGGCCGACACCGTGATGATCGATGCGCGCACGCGTGGCGTCGATCCCGCCAGGCTGCGCGCTGCCTCGCCCGAGACCCCGCTGGTTCTCGAACTGCGGGGCCAGCGCATCCAGGTGGCGGGCCACTTCGAGATCGGGGGCGGCTTCTCGGCCGACGGCTACCTGCTCGCATCGGACCAGACCTTTCTGCGGCTGTTCCCCAGCCGCAGCGCGGGCGCACCCAACCTCGGGCTCGTCACGTTGCAGCCGGGGGCCGACGCGGCCACCGTCGCCGCCGCGATCCGGCAGCGCTTCGGCCCGGCAGACGACGTGAAGGTGAGAACCCTGGACGAGGCCATCGCGGCCGACCAGCGGTTCCAGCAGACGCAGCGGCCAGTGGGACTGATCTTCGGCTTCGGCGTCGTCATGGGTGTGCTCGTGGGCATCGTCATCGTCTACCAGGTGTTGTCCAGCGACGTGGCCGACCACCTGCGCGAATACGCCACCCTCAAGGCCGTCGGCTACCCGGGCCGCTTCTTCCTGGGCATCGTGTTCGAGGAGGCCGTCATTCTGGGCGTGCTGGGCTTCGTACCGGGGCTGCTGATCTCCGTCGGCCTGTACGCCGTGGTTGCTGCACAGACCGGCCTGCCGATGGCGTTGACGGCAGGCCGCGCCGCTGCCGTGCTGGTGGGCACGGTGCTCATGTGCACGCTGGCCGGTGCCCTGGCCACGCGGCGGCTGGCACGCGCCGATCCGGCGGATCTGTTCTGAGCATGGCCACGACACCATCACCCGGCCCGGTCAGCATTGCCGTGCGGGGGCTGCAGCATGGCTTCGGTGAAGGCGAGGCGCGCAAGCAGGCGCTGTTCGACGTGGATCTGGACATCCACGCTGGTGAGCTCACGGTGCTGATGGGGGCCTCCGGCTCCGGCAAGACGACGCTGCTCACGCTGCTGGGTTGCCTGCGGGGCGTGCAGGAAGGCCAGGTCCGGCTGCTGGGCCAGGAGTTGCTCGGCGCCGACCAGGCCACGCTCGTGCGGATGCGGCGCCACCTGGGGTTCATCTTTCAGGCCCACAACCTGCACGACAGCCTGACGGCGCTGCAGAACGTGCGCCTGGGCCTGGCCGTGCACGGCGCTGCCGTGTCCGGGCCGTGGCAGGCGGCCGGCGAGCACCTGCTCGGGCTGCTGGGTCTGGCCGAGCGGCTGCATTATGTACCCGCGCGCCTGTCGGGCGGCCAGAAGCAGCGAGTGGCCATAGCGCGGGCGCTGGTCGGCAATCCCGACGTGGTGTTCGCCGACGAGCCCACGGCGGCGCTCGACCGCGACTCGGCGCTGCAGGTGGTGCACCTGCTCAAGGCGCTGGGCCGCGAGCGGGGCACCACGGTGCTGATGGTCACGCACGACAGCAAGGTCATCGACCTGGCGGACCGCATCCTCACCATGGAACAAGGCCGCCTGGTCGACGACCAACGCCCGGCCGCTCGGGTGTAATGCGGGCCATGCCCCGCAGCCGCGCAACCGGTCAGACACGCAGCGACGCCACCCGGACGGCGCTCATCACTGCCGCCACCGACGTCTTCGCCCGTTCGGGCTTCGAGGCCGTCGGCACCCGCGAGATCGCCACGGCCGCAGGCGTGCACCCGGCGTTGATCGGCTACCACTTTGGCGGCAAGGAAGGCCTGTACCTCGCGGTGTTCGAGCACATGGCCACCGCCATGAGCCAGCGGGTGGAACCGGCCCTGGCGGCCATCGAGCTTGCGTTGGCCAGCCGGGCCGCGCCCGAGGCGATGGCGGAGCGCGCGATCGACCTGCTCGGCCAGCTGTGCGACGCGATGCTGGCCACATTGGCCGATGAGGCCAGCGGCCCCTGGGGCCCGCTGATGATGCGCGAACAGCAGGCGCCCACGCCGGCCTTCGACCTCGTCTACGAGCGCTTCATGAAGCGGGTGCTCGGCACGATGACTCAGCTCGTGCAGACCGCCGACACGACGCGTACGGCGTCGGATGCGAAGCTGACCGTTGTGACCCTGATGGGCCAGATGATGGTCTTCCGCGTAGGGCGGGCCGGTGTGATGCGGCATCTTGGGTGGAAGAGCCTGGGCCCAGTCCAGTTGGCCTCTGCGCAGGATCAGGTTCGCCGCAACTTGCAGCGGCTCCTGGTGCCGGCACCGCCCATGCGTCGACTCACTAAGCAACGTGGTGAACGCCCTGAAGGCAAATTGCCGAGCAGGAGGGTTCCCCGGTAGGCACGGCGGGCTCCGCAGAACACCCGATCTTTGCTGGGGGGGTTGCGCGTAAGTCGTATGGTCCACCCTGCACGAGTTGAGACATCTAGGGCGCCTATGCAGCGGTTGCGGTCACTCACTCTCGGCTTCCGTACTCACAATGTCCGTCATCAAGCAGTCATTGGGTAGTCTCCACTTCGCATGAAGTGTCTGGCCTAGTTCAAGCAACACTTCTTGTACTTGAGACCGCTTCCGCAGTGGCACGGATCGTTGCGGCCGAGCTTCCGACGCCTGTGCTCCGTGCCCATGGCCGGTTGTGCGGCTTCCTGCGCTGCGTGCAGGCCGAACCCGGCATCCTGAACCTCTCGGAAATCTACCTGGACGCCAGCGTCCGTCACTCGGGGCTGGGACAGCTCCTGCTCGGGCGTGCCCGCTCGATCGCCGACGGGCTTGGTTGCACCGCCATCGTGCTGCACGTCAACCGCCACAACGACACCGCCGTCGCGGCGTATCGACGCGCGGGCTTCGTGGTCACGGCCGAATCGCGGATCGACATCGGCGGGGGCTTCTTCATGGACGACTACGGGTTGGACCTGCGCTGGTTCGAGGATGCGCGAATCGCCGGGCTGCAGACGCTATCGCAGATGGCCGAGCGGTGCGCGGGGCTGTGTCGCAGCCTGGACGTGCCGAACCTCTACTTCCCGGCGGTAGGGCTGGACGCGGCCGGGGCGACATCGTGGGTGTTCGTGATGATCGCGCGGACGATCCTGTCGGACATCCGAGGGACCGCGCACTGGCCGGCCGAGCCGCTGGGCCGCAAGCTCAATCACCTGGAGATCGCCAGGCATCTGGCGGAGATCGATCCGGCGAGCTTCCCGCCTGGGCGGGGTTGGGAAGAGATTCGCCAGCTTGCCCTCTCGCTACCCGACGACCAGCCCTACCCGATGCCTTGAACGGCAGGCCTCGCTCCTGTGGCGAGGCTAGCGAGTGCGAGCGACGCTTGGTATGGCGGTGAAGGCTTGGCTCAAGCAAGCCAAGATACCGGCTCGCTCCGGTTCGGATCCATAAGCCGCATGGACATGGCATATATGCCGTGGAGGCGAAGGAGGCTGCCTGCGAACTTGCCGCATGCAGCTTTGTCTGGAGAGCCGCCGCGGGAGCCATGGTGCTCGTAGCGAATCAACCCACAGCCGATCGACGCATCTCTGCCTCATCGGTCTGGGAGATGGCGTTGGCATCCGCGTATCGAGCGACGTGTCGTGACGATCGTTCGTATGCAGGATGGCGAGTTCGTGAGGCACTACCTCGCTCGCTTGGGGCGCGTCAACGACGGGACGTCGGATCAGCAACTTCGTGCGAGGCTTCGCAGATTGCTGGGGCTGTCAGAAGACGACACGGCAACTACCTTGGTGGAACTCATTGCCCAAGCGAATCGCAAAACGGTTGCCGAAGTCCTACGCGAGAACTCTCTGGTGCCGTTCACCTTTCACACCGCGCCCGCTACCACGGGACAAAGTGGAGATCGCTGGTATGTTCCCATCGTCCGCGCATATGGACTGACTTTTCGAAAGCACTGGATGGCTCTGTGTCAACGGTGCGTGCAACGTGATCTTGAACGGGGATTTAGTTATTGGCGTCGAAATCACCAGTTACCTGGTGCGGTTGTATGCAGCACCCATGAACTACCCCTTGTTCGAATAGAGGATCCGTCAGATTTTGGGCTGACTCCTTCAGAGGCGTTGGATCGTTCGAGCAAGTTGAATTACGACTGTGGGCAGGATCACTTCAAAGCCACCACGCATGTCAGTAGATATCTAGAGTTCGCCCGTTACTTCATGCAGCAGCATTGCCCTATACCGCAGGAAACATACATGTCCGCCGTCGGCCGAAGGGCTGCGGAGCTTGGCTATTGCCGCGATCCGCGTTGGCCAACAGGCAAGTTGATCAGCGATGATGTGCTTGGTCTTTATCCGGCAGCATGGTTAAGCGGAGCTCTTCCGGTGATACGGGCGAAGATTAGGGGCACGTACTTTAGGCCCATCGATACTGCCATAGGGTCAAGAGCGGACGCCAAGACCGAGGCACATTGCTTGGTACTGCCGCTTCTGTTCGGCAGCTTGGCAGATTTTCTTGGCGCTGTGGGCGCAGATGAACCTTCACGCAAGAAGAAGGATCGGTGAGATCACCTGACGCCGGGTGCGAATCACCGCTTGTCAGGCTTCAGTGATTCAAGGGTGTTGGAAAGCAGAGACGCTTTGTCGAGCGTGTTTCCGCGGCGGATGCTCACAACCTTGGGGTTGCCGGATGATGGAGCCGTGTTGGCGTGTTCTATAGGAGGTGACGGCTGCGCCGGCGCCGGAGGCGGAGGCGGTGCAGTTCCATCGGAAGGCTTCCGACGTCCACGCGGAAGTCCTTGCCCCAAGAAGAATGCGCTGAAGTCAGCTTGTCGACTTGCGGCAGCCAAGTTGTTTGAACGAGTGGGCAGAATGTTGAACTTTGGATCGACAGGGCACCAAAGGGGCGCGTACTTGGGTACCGGCTTGCCGGTGATGGACTGGGTGAAGATGGCCGCTACGTCCTCCCGCATAGCCTTGTATCTTTCGGATTTGTAAGCCGCGAGCAGGTAATCCTTCGTGATCTTCTTGGAGCCACTATTTCGAGCGTGCAAGTAGGCGAGAACAAGCAATTCGCGGACCTTTCGCTTAACGTTAGCAGTCAACTGAAAGATCAGATCAGACTCGTCGGCAAGCTGAAACCCAAGTACTTCGTCCATTACAAGCTGGCACGCAGACAGGTGATTCACCATGTCCTGGGACTGCGGAGGGTCAGGAACAAGTATGTGGACGTCTGAAAGGATTCGATCCTTATCGTAGTCCGCCCGATCGTACAGCCGCTGCAAGAGAAGATAGTTGACGGCGTATGCAGTCGGCGGCGGCAGTTGCTGAAATGTCAGCACCCAGCCAGTGGCTCTCGCACTAGCCTGCGGACTGTGGCTGGCAAACTGGGTTTCATCCAGCAGGACGGCTGCGATGCCTTCGCTGAAGCATGTCCGAGAGGCCCGCCTAGCAAGTCCAGCTGGCGGCGTCCGGATGCCACTCTCCGCATTTTCCAGTTGTCCCTGCTTGTTGATCCTCTGACGCATATCACGTGGAAGCAGCGGCTCAATGAGATCACGCAGTGTGCTGCTAGCGTTGACTCGAATCAGCTGCGCTGCCCTCATCGGTACTGCATGAAGGATGTCGCTGGGTAGCTCCAGCTCGCTGTCTTCCGGTAGAACTCTTGTGAGCGCTTCGAGTAAGCAAGACTTGCCCTCGCCTGCGAGAGAAGCGAGACATATGGCAGGGTACTGCCCTCCGCTGATTTCGCGGCTGTGCAGCATCTGATTGAAATGAGCCAGAGTCGGATATGTATCCTTTGAGTATGCGTAGGCGAGGTCGGTCCATGCACACAAGAGGTCTAGCTCAGCCGTTGATGGTAAGTAGAACCCCTTCAATGCAGTCCGGAGACGAATCTCGGCATGCTTTGGAGGTGACTTTGCTAGATCGACAGCCCGTTCAGGCTCGATCGCAGCTCTGCTCTTGATGGCATCCCGGCTGGTGATTCCGTCAAAGCGCTCTATCCATGGGCTCTTCGCCTGCAGGACAGGCTTTTGCTTAGCGTTCAAGCAGCTCTCCTTGGTGTGAGAGCTTCCTTGGCGGCCTTTGCAGCCGCCCGTGCTTGTGCGGTGCGCTTCGGCTTCGCACCGGGAACCATCCTTTTGTCCTCCATGCTGCGGCCAGTTTCAGCGTGGAAGATTTCTTCGTGCTCTCCGTGGACAGCATCGCGATGGCTCCGCAGGTCGGAGTTCATTGTGTCGACCTTCTCCTGCAGCAGTCGCATTTCCAACGAACTCAGGAAAAGCTGGTCCTCGTCCTCCCGCATCGGGAGCATGGCAGCAACCATGATGAGCTTCGAGTTGATCTCCACCCATGCGTACCGCGCACACATGTGCACGACGTATCCGTCGACCTCGGCGTCATCTTTATCAACGTCCAGAATTCCGGTCGCCCTTAGCTGTTCGGAGTAGTAACGCTGATACCCCAAGTAGACGCCGTCTGGCTTCACGGAGAACTTCAGGGGGTCTAGCCATCTACGCACAGCCTGGTCACGATCGCACACGCGCTCGTAGGTGCGCCCATTAGCCGCAAGCTTTTCGTACAGATCGAGGGGCGTCAGGCTCTCCGCCTCGGCTATTCGAGCCGGCCCCATGTGACCCAGAACGGAGCCTGTATCCATCCGGATCAGTTCCTTTTGGATCTCTCTCCGGGTCAGATGAATCAGCGGGATTCTGGTGGTGAAAAAGGCTGGGCGGTCGTGGATATGGATCTCTTTGTCGTGGGTGCTTTCCACGTTGGGCTTTCCTTGGCCGAATCCAGTCGGCGGCATTTCGTTGAAGGTTGGCTTTGCCGCGCCCTCGTTCGGCCTGCCAGTCTTCCCCTGTCCAGGGCCCCGATCTCTGATGCTGTGGTCGTTGGCACCCTCTGAGGGCCAAGCATCTTTTTCAATGTCGATCCCGAAGAGCCAGCAGAAAAAGACCTTGTCGACCTCCATACAAAAGCGTGCCATGCGGTAAGCCGCCCCTGTTTCGCCACCGAGTCCGAAGCCGATGCCGAGGCACATCGCAGTTGCTACGCAGACAATCCGCACCACCAGCAGTGCAGGCAGGGGCGTCTTGCCGTCAGGTCCGATGGCCAGTTCGGCGACCCAGCGTCCATCTTCTTGGACGGTCTCAGCGACGGAGTTCACCTCCTCCGAGAACTTGCCATGCGAGTGGGCCTTGTTCTCGCGATGCCAAGCTCGACCCCGAATCTTTCGCAGCACTTCGTCACGACCGACGAGTACCATCAGCTTGTAATAGAACTGGTCGTAGGTCTCAGCGGGCTTCCCATCCGGGAGCACGAACTGTTTTCTTCGCTTACTGATCTTGATCACGGTGCACTTGCGCACGTGTATCTGTGTAAGCCTGTACACCTTGCGGATTGATCGTCCGGGCAGGGAAAACAGATCCCACCCCTCCTTTACCGAGTTCCATGAATCATCGTCGTTGGCTTTCGTGCCGTAATCCTTGCCCTCGCCTTTAGGCTTCACGCCGGGCTTTTCTCCAGGGTGGTTCCTCCGATCCCATTTTCCGTGCGCTTCGATGCGGTATGCGATTGCGTTTCTGTTCTGACCGAAGGCGATATACAGGAATACGTCGGCAACGAATCTGCCTTCATTGAGGGCCGGGCTTGCGCTTCGCGCGACTTGCTTTGCGTATCGAACTGGATCTTCGCAGAGCAAGAACTCCATCAAGTTGTCGGTGATTGGAGCCATCGCCGAGAGTTTGCGGTTGAGCGTCGCCTCATGAGAGGACTTGACCTTCTCTTTTGGTCTCTCTCTGTCGTGGGCGACAACGTCTCGATCCTTCAAGCCGGCCCTCCACGGCGGCAGCTTGATCTGGTCCTCGCATACCTCGAGCAGGCCGGCCTCCAGCGCTTGGTCAAACCGTTGGCTCGTCATCCAATGCAGGATGACCTTCGGTGGCGGCTTTTCTTTCCGCTTGTGCTTTTTGCCGATCACTTTTGCCGGCTGCTCCTCGAACTGCACGAGCCTAGCGATCCGATTGTTTACTAGGAAAAAGAGTCGCTCGCCTTTTGGAATGGTTCCAAGTCCCTCCGGTGCGAACAGCTGCGTTCCAATTCGGACGGCAGGCCTACCCATCTAGAGCTTCGGGCTGAACCAGTTAGGAAACATCTCGATGACGGTCTTCCTTTCCGGTTGCAACGGCGCGTCTACACACACTGCTCGTGTTAGATCGACTTTGAGCTCGCGTGTCCAAATGGCGCGTAGTAGAGCCATGTGGTAGTCAGTCATTGTCCAGCCGTACTGGCGCAAGTGATGAAGCATGACGTCCAGTGGACGACCCCCTTGCTGGGTCCGCACCCGCACTTCGTCAATGAAGTCCTTCCTTAGCCCGGGATCAAGGCGACAGGCGTGCGGCACAGGCTTGTAGAGGGCAAGCAGGTTGTTGCGAAGCGTCTTTGGGATCTCTTCGAGGGTCACCTTTACCGTAGGAATGTCGACTTCTTGATAGGCTTCTGCTTCGATCAGGCTCCTGGCGCTGGCCGCGTCGACGTCTTCGGCGGTGACTGGCTTCTGCGGCCATTGGCCTGCAAATGGCCTATCGAAGGCTTCGGGGACGTCCTTGACGGTCCAGTTCACTGCACGTATGCCATCACCAGTGTGAAAGAACCAGAGCAGGTCGCCCAACAGCGGGTAGGCAACCGTCTTCTGTTTGCCAGAGCCCTCCTTGTCGGGAACCTTTACGGTGGGATGCCACTTCAGGCAACCGAGGCGATCTGCTACTTCGATGGTTCCGGAGAAGCCCAGGACCGGTTGACCAATTGCAGGCTTGTAGTTGGTCAGTGGCCCTGGAGTTGGGGTCCGCGGAATCATCCTGCCTTCGTGCAGCTCCTTTGCCATGCCGCTGTAGAACCCTACGAGTTGCGCTGCACGTTCAGGCGTTCCCATGTAGTGAACGTCGCGGCCCAATTCCGCGCAGGTGAACGTTCCAGGTCTGCTGGCGTCGGGCGCCTCCTCCTTGGTCCCAAGCTGACCAGGCAGGTAATCGCTTCCCCAGGCCGGCGGGTCTTGGCGGGAGAGAATCGTCGCGAGTCTGGCCGGGCTGGGCCGAGTGTCGTTTCGTGGCATAGGGAGGCCGAATGGCGACTTGCCAAGGGCGGGGAGTGCTTTAGCTCCCACCCGTCATGACGGCGATGGACGCTGCCAACCCTCTTGCCGGGACTGGGCCAGTCCGACCACGCATGCGAGTGGGTCCGATGACTTGCACGTACCCATCGTCGCCATCACTGCGCACCTCTTTGGCTGGCATTGCCGGGTTCCCGCCCGGAACGACCCCGTGAGGCGGCGGCATCTCCTGGCGGACCTGGCTCGGGGCGCGGGACGGCCTTGAGGCCAAGCGCGACGGCGACACGATGCGATGAGCCGCGCGTTCCCCGTGTTTTTCCGCTCAGGAGCGCGTAGACCTCGCTCGGGCGGAACCCGTGAGATTTGGCCCAATCGCTAACGCTGACACCGTGGTCGAAGAACCACTGCTTGGTCTCCTCAAGCGACCGGATGGATCCTGACGGCTTTGACATGACTTCTTGACTTCTGGCGTTTATTCCACCAAGATGTCTTCATCTTGCCATACGTCGTAAAAAGTAGCAAATGCTCGATCTAGAGGCAATCGGCACCAGGCTGCGCGAGGAGCGGAAGCGGCTCCGCATGACTCAGGCTGAACTAGCCGCGCGCGTGGGAGTCTCCCGCGCGGCCATCGTGACCTACGAGTCCGGTCGTACGCCCTTCGACGTGAGCTTCATGGATCAGTTGAAGGAGCTTGGAGTCCGCACCGGCTACGTCTTGTCTGGCGTCGACGAGACCGAGTCCGCCGCGGATTCGCTCAACTGGGACATGGCTCGCGCGCTCATGAACAAGATCGTCCGCTATGCCCAGAGCAACAACATCGACCTCGAGCCGGACCAACTCATCGACTTGATGCAGATCCTCTATCCGGGCGCAGCGCGCAGTGGGGTGGTGGATGACCGTGCCGTCGCGGTCGCCGTGCGTCTTGCAGCCTGAAGCGAGTTCTCACCATGAAGCTTGTTGATCACGGCCACACGGATGACGATCGCGCCAAGGGGCCGTCAGAGGCCTCACTGCGCGCAGCGTTTGAGCAGGTGATGCAACGCGAGCACCCAGACGGTCCGGCACCCGGCAGGCGGACCAGATACTTTCGCTTCGGCGTGTCGATGCTGGTGCTCGCCGTGTTCACTGCCGTGGCCGGCGGCTATCCGCTGCCCTCCGATGGTGGATGGCGCGTGATGTTCCTAATGTTTGCCGTGGCGCTTGCCTTCATCGGCGCCTACTACATCGATCGGTCTATGCGTGACACCATTCCATCCCGAGGGGCGGACGTTGCGCCTGCATCGACCAAGAAGGCCCGCCCGCGCCGAGTCAAGTAGTCGAATCCCAACGTTGCCTGCATCGGCGATAGGCCGCATCAGCAAGCGTGCCGGACTCGGCGCATGGGGTGACAGCTCAAGCTGAGCTGGCCGAAGCCGGCGCGCCGACCGGATGTTGGTTACCGGACGAGACGCTATTCAGCATCGCCAGCCGCTATCACCGGCTTGCCGGGAACCGTTGGGCATCGACGACGTGCGAAGCACTCTTCGGTCACCCACGAATCGGAAGCGCTCATGACCTGCCGGCGCGAATAGATGAATTCGCTGCTAGAACACGGGGGCGCCTTGGGACCTCCACCGACATCGTCTGGCGCCGCACGATCCTGCCGTTCTTCTTGCCGTACCGAAGCCCCGCGGTCGCAGCAGACGCCATAGCGGCAATGCGCGGATCAGGAATCGCCTCGCTCAAGTTCCGGCTCGGCCTTCTCACGAGCAGGTTCAGGGCAGATCTACCGCTCAAGTCCTGTCGCGCCTGCATCGAACGCGACATCGCCGCCTACAACTCTGCGTACTGGCATCGTCAGCATCAACTGCCCGGGGTCTGGATATGCCCGATAGACGGGTGCCGCCTTCACCGTCACGAGATCAAGGTATCTGGTCAGGGCAAATTTGAGTGGGTGCTGCCCGATGACCTGCCTGAGCGGCAGGGCCCCACCAATTGGTCTCCTGAGATCAGGGATCGGCTTGAGCGACTGGCATCCGCCTCACAGGCACTGGGCAGCATGCCGCCCGGGTACCACCTCGACACTGCGATAGTCGCGAACTGCCACAGCAGGGCGCTTGCCCTCACGGGCCTCCTCGGCCCGGGAAACAGACTACGCCTAGATGAACTGGGCGAGGCTTACGCAGCTTTCGCAACGGGACTGCAGGAGGTTCCAGAACTCGCCACGGTGCCGAGCGACCCGGCCGCTGCCCGCACGCAGCTCTCAAGGATGTTCTATCGGCCAGGAGACGGCGCGCACCCGCTTCGCCAACTGCTGCTGACAATTTGGCTTCACGGCACCTGGGCCAAGTTCGAGGAGGCTTACGATGGGCTGGCAGCGGCAAGTGGACCATTGACTGCCGACCCGAAGGCGAACTCAGCCACCGTGACTGCCCACGCGCGGGACCCGCGAGTTGCCATCGCGACGACGGCCGTCACGGAGCACGAACGATCGCCAACAAGCGTCGCAAAGGAACTGGGCGTCGACGTCAGCACGGTGGTTGCATGGCTTGCCAGCGAGGGGATCGCCGCCAATCGACGACCCAAGAAGCTCAAGCCTCCTGTCTTCGAAGCGGCAGTTCGGCTACTCGAGACCGGCGCGAGCAAAGCAGCGGTGGCAAGTCAGGCCGGGGTCTCCGCCAGCACGGTTACCAAGCTCCTGAGAACGCAGCCCGGTCTACGCGCCCGATGGAACGACGCCAAGCTGTCGGCAACACGGGCCGAGCATCGCAAAGCATGGCAAGACCTCATGGGACAGAATCCCCTTTCTCCTACGCCCATCCTGCGGGCGGTGGCGGCGAGGGCCTACGCATGGCTCTACCGAAACGACAGGGCGTGGTTGAGCGCTTCGATCGTTGCCCGCGGTACGCTGCCCCAGTCGTCAGCCGTGCGTGTTGACTGGGACGCACGTGACCAAGCTCTGGCCGCAGCCGTCAGAAGAACAGCTGAACAGATCTGTGCAAGTACAGGACGGCAACGATGCACTGTGGCCGCCATCTGTGTCGCCGTACCCGATCTGCGCGCCAAGCTTGGCGCTCTGGATCGATTGCCGCTCACGGCTAGGGCGATTCGCGAGGTGACGTGGCAACGCCGCCGTTCGACCGATACCAAACTCCTCTGAGTCCGTCGCCAAGAGCGTGCGCATGCAAGCCACTTGACCGCGGCCTACCGACACTCAAAACGCGCGGTTCATATGCCGTGGCCTGGAAGGCCCTATAGCAACGATGGTAGAGGGTGCCCGAAGCTACCCCAAGCCGTCGCGTTTCTGTCCTCAAGCCCCAGCGAAGGGCCACCTCCTTCGACCCTGAAGTTGCACAGGCATTTGGCACTGTGGTGAGGCGCAGGCGAGAGGCGAGGCAAGTCGCCCAGGACGCCTTCGCGCTTGCAGCCGGCATCGACCGTTCCTACTATGGGAAGCTCGAACGTGGGGAGCGTCAGCCTTCGCTGGCCATCCTCCTGCGCATCGCATCAGCTCTGGACGAGTCAGGCGCGGCCATCTTGTCGGCCGTAGAAGATCATCTGCACTCGTCACGTGGACGGAAGCGAAAGTCTTCCGCTTCCAGCTGACAGTCGGAGGAGTCCGCGGACAGCCACGCCGGAGAGAGCTCCGAATCCCGGACAAAGATCGCCCGACCTAGCTGCAAGGCAGATTCAGCCCGAATGGTGGGGGACTACCTGGGGCGAGGTTGGCGGACTACTCGCCACGATGCCCATTGCGCATCGACCGGGTGCGACGGTCTGCATCGCCGCCGCGGCCGTGTGGGCTCTTGGCGTGTCCAGGGATCGCGTTCGCTCTGCAGCGTTTGCCTATGCCGAGCGGCTGGTCGCGGCCTGCGGAGCGCTGGCCGACCGCCTGCCGGCAGCTGGCGCGTCGGGGTCGGCAGCGGCCAAGGAGGGCCTCGGCGGGGTCACTGCGGGCTAGTCCCCTGCTAGGGCCGGGGACCGGTAGGAGGGCGGGATCGATCCGGAACTCCGATCGCCTCTCACATTGTGAAACTCGTCGACGGACCACATTAAAAGTCGACGGACCACATTCCGAAGATCAGGTCTGCAGCACCCGATGATTCGTCACTCCACCGTCACGCTCTTCGCCAGGTTCCGCGGCTTGTCCACATCGGTGCCGCGCGCACACGCTGTGTGATAGGCCAGCAGCTGCAGCGGCACCACGTGCAGGATGGGCGACAGCGCGCCGTAGTGCTCGGGCATGCGGATCACGTGCACGCCGGGCTCGCTGCTGATGTGGGTGTCGCTGTCGGCGAAGACGAACAGCTCGCCGCCGCGGGCGCGCACTTCCTGCAGGTTGCTCTTGAGCTTTTCCAGCAGCGCGTCGTTCGGGGCGATGGTGACCACCGGCATCGCGCTGGTCACCAGGGCCAGCGGGCCGTGCTTCAGCTCGCCGGCGGGGTAGGCCTCGGCGTGGATGTAGCTGATCTCCTTGAGCTTGAGTGCGCCTTCCAGCGCGATGGGGTAGTGCAGGCCGCGGCCCAGGAACAGCGCGTTCTCCTTGCGGGCGAAGTCGGCCGCCCAGGCGATGATCTGCGGCTCCAGCGCCAGCACCGCCTGCACGGCGGCGGGCAGGTGGCGCAGGGCCTTGATGTGCCCGGCTTCCTGTTCGTCGCTGAGGCGGCCGCGGCTCTGCGCCAGCGCCAGCGTCAGCAGGAACAGCGCCACCAGCTGGGTGGTGAAGGCCTTGGTGCTGGCCACGCCGATCTCCACGCCGGCATGGGTCAGGAAGTTCAGCTTGCACTCGCGCACCATGGCGCTGGTGGCCACGTTGCAGATGGTCAGCGTGCGGCCCATGCCCAGGCTGCGCGCATGCTTCAGCGCGGCGATGGTGTCGGCCGTCTCGCCGCTCTGGCTGATGGTGACGACCAGGGTGCGCGGGTCGGGCACGCTGTCGCGGTAGCGGTACTCGCTGGCGATCTCGACGCTGCACGGGATGCCGGCGATGCTCTCCAGCCAGTACTTGGCGGTGGAGCCGCTGTAGTAGCTGGTGCCGCAGGCCAGGATCAGCACGCGGTCGATGTCCTGGAAGACCTTGTAGGCGTCGTCGCCGAAGAGCTCGGGCGTGATGCCGGCCACCGATTCCAGCGTGTCGCTGATCGCGCGCGGCTGCTCGAAGATCTCCTTCTGCATGTAGTGCTGGTAGGGGCCCAGCTCGGCGGCGCCGGTGTGGGCGTGCACCGTGCGCACGGTGCGCTGCACGCGCTCATAGCTGCCATCGGCCTGGCGGGCGGTGATCCAGTGCTTGCCCAGCTGCAGGTCGACCACGTCGCCCTCTTCCAGGTAGACGATCTGGTCGGTGACGCCAGCCAGGGCCATCGCGTCGCTGGCCAGGAAGGTCTCGCCCTCGCCCACACCCAGCACCAGCGGGCTGCCCTCGCGCGCGCCGACCACCCGGTGCGGCTCGTCGCGGCAGAACACGGCGATGGCGTAGGCGCCCTTCAGCCGCAGCGTGGCGCGCTGCACGGCGTCGAAGAGGTCGCCGTCGTAGAGCTGGTGCACCAGGTGGGCGATGACCTCGGTGTCGGTCTGGCTTTCGAAGACGTAGCCCTTGCCCTGCAGCTCGGCGCGCAATTCGTCATGGTTCTCGATGATGCCGTTGTGCACCAGCGCGATGCGATTGCCCGAAAAATGCGGGTGCGCGTTGTGCACCGCCGGCACGCCGTGCGTGGCCCAGCGGGTGTGGGCGATGCCGGTGCCGCCCTGCACGTCGTCCTGCGCGATCTGCGTGCCCAGCTCGGCCACCCGGCTGGTGCTGCGGGTGCGGCGCAGCTCGCCGTGCTGGTGCACCGCGACACCGCAGCTGTCGTAGCCACGGTATTCCAGCCGCTTCAGGCCCTCGACGAGGACCGGGACGATGTTGCGGGTGCTGACGGCGCCGACGATGCCACACATGTTGGTGTTTCCTGGGTTGGGACAGGGGCGCATGCTAGCCAGCCACCAAAGAAAGAAGTGTGCAAACTTTGGCTTCTTGCGCAATGTTTCATCCGTCACAAGACGGGTTGAAATTTTCTTGCCAGAATCGGCCTTCAATGACCGATTCAACCAATCCGGAACCGCTCGACGCCATCGACCTGCGCCTGCTGGACCTGCTGCAGGCCGATGCATCACGCAGCAACCAGGCGCTGGCGGAAGCCGCGCATGTGTCGCCGGCCACCGCGCTGCGGCGGGTGCGGCGGCTGGTCGACGGCGGCGTGATCGAACGCCAGGTGGCCATCGTGGCGCCGGCACGGGTGGGCGGCCTGAGCGCCATCGCCGAGATCACGCTGGACCGCCAGGGCGCCGAGCATGTGGCGGCCTTCGAGGCCCGGGCCGTGGCTGAAGGCGCGGTGCAGCAGTGCTACCGGGTGTCGCCCGGGCCCGATCTGGTGCTGGTGTGCTGGGTGCCCGACATGGCCGCCTGGCATGCCCTGGTGCAGCGCCTGTTCACCCAGGACGCCAACGTGCGCAACGTGAAGAGCTACTTCGCCACCCACCGGGCGAAGTTCGAGCCGGCGGTGCAGCTCGGCTGATCAGGACCGCAGCAGCGCCAGCCCCTTCAGGTACTCGCCCTCGGGAAACTCCAGCGTCGTCGGGTGGTCCGGCGCGCCTTCCAGCCGCTGCACGATGGCCGCGTTGACACCCGCATCCAGCCCGGCGCCAGCCACGATCTTGTGGAACAGGTCGGCGGAAATGCCGCCCGAGCAGCTGAAGGTCAGCAGCAGGCTGCCCGGCGCCAGCAGCTTCAGGCCCAGGCGGTTGATGTCCTTGTAGGCGCGGGCGGCGCGCTCGGCGTGGGCGGCCGTGGGCGCGAACTTCGGCGGGTCGAGCACGATGGCGTCGAACGTGCGGCCGTCGGCCAGGCACTGGCGCAGGAAGGCGTTGACGTCGGCGTCGACGAAGGTGTGGGCCGTGTCGTCGAAGCCGTTGCGGCGCAGGTTGTCGCGCGCCTGGGCCAGGGCCGGGGCCGATGAATCGACCGTGGTGACCTGCTGCGCGCCACCGGCCAGCGCCGCCACGCTGAAGCCGCCGGTGTAGGCATAGCAGTTCAGCACCGTGCGGCTGCCCAGCTGGCGCACCAGCTCGGCAAAGCGGCGGCGGTTCTCGCGCTGGTCGAGGTAGTAGCCGGTCTTGTGGCCCAGCGCCACGTCCAGGCCCAGCTGCCAGCCGTGTTCGGTGATGTGCTGCGCGGTGTCCCCGCTGCCGCGCAGCCAGCCGGTGCGCTCGGGCAGGCCCTCCAGGCTGCGCACGCTGGCGTCGCTGCGCTCGTAGAGGCGCGTCAGGCCGGTCAGCTTCAGCAGCGCATCGGCGATGGTCTCGCGCCAGCGCTCCACCCCCGCGGCGCCGAACTGCACGCTCAGCACGTCGCCATAGCGGTCGACCACCAGGCCCGGCAGGCCGTCGGCCTCGCCATGCACCAGGCGCACACCGTCACTGGCGATGCCCAGCCGGCCGCGCAGCGCGATGGCCTGCTGCAGGCGGCGGCTGAAGAAGGCGGCGTCGATGCGCTCGGCCTCGTCGAAGCTCCAGGCCCGCACGCGGATGGCGGACTGCGGACTGCAGGCGCCCCAGGCCAGGAAGCGGCCGTCGTGCGATTCCACCCGCACCAGCTCGCCGGCATCGGCACTGCCGCGGGCGACGCTGCCCTCGAACACCCAGGGATGGCGGCGCTGCAGCGAGCGCTCGCGGCCTTCACGCAGTCGGATCGATTTCATGGCTGCCTGCCCGGCCGCCCGAAAGGCAGCCAAGCCCCCTCGGGGGGCAGCGAACGAAGTGAGTGTGGGGGTCTCATGTCGGCGCATTGTCCGGCGGCCGGCAGACCGCTACTTCCGTTTCGCCCGCGGATGCGCCGCGTCGTACACCTTGGCCAGGTGCTGGAAGTCGAGCTTGGTGTAGATCTGCGTGCTGCTGATGCTGGCGTGGCCCAGCAGCTCCTGCACGCCGCGCAGGTCACCACTGCTCTGCAGCAGGTGCGACGCGAAGCTGTGACGCAGCATGTGCGGATGCACACCGGTGGCCAGGCCCGCCTCGCGGGCCAGCTGCTGCAGCCGGGTGCGCAGCGCGCTGTCGGACAGGCGCGTGCCGCGGTTGCTGACGAAGAGCGCGCACTCCTCCGGCCGCGCCAGGTCGCCGCGCAAGGCCAGCCAGTCGGCCAGCGCCTGCAGCGCCGGGCCGCCCACCGGCACGCTGCGGCGCTTGCTGCCCTTGCCCAGCACATGGGCGGTGGCCTCGGGGGCGTCGATCCAGCCAGCCGCCTGGGGGCTGGGCGCCACATCCAGCCCGGTCAGCTCGCCCACCCGCAAGCCGCAGCCGTAGAGCAGCTCGACGATGGCGTGGTCGCGTGCGCGCAGCGCCGGGTTGGCGCTGCTGGGCATCTGCTCGGCCAAGGCCACGGCGTCGTCCACCGGCAGCGCCTTGGGCAGCGGCTTGGGCGCCTTGGGCGGGCGGATGCCCTGCACCGGGTTGTGCGTCACCCGCCGCTCGCGCCCCCAGTGGCGGTACAGGCCGCGCCAGGCCGCCAGGGCGATGGCGATGCTGCGCGGGCCCAGCCCGCGTTCGCGCAGGCGGGCCGCCCAGGCGCGGACGTGGTGCGCCTGCACGTCGGCCAGCGGCTGCCCGTCGTCGGCCGCCATCTGCTGCAGCCAGCCGAGCGCGTCGCCGTACATCGCCAGCGTGCGCCCGGCCAGCCGCCGCTCCACCCGCAGGTGCTGCAGGAAGGCCTGCAGCTCGCTCGCCAGCGGCGGCGGCATGGCGGCGATCAGCCTGCCGGCAGCAAACGCGACAAGGCTGCGCCGGCCACCTCGCCCACGCGCACCAGGAAGTCGGTGCCCATGTCGGCGCTGTAGCGCGTGGGGTCGGGCGAACCCAGCACGAGCAGGCCGAAGGCGGGACCGGACGCCGCGCGCAGCGGCACCAGGGCAATCGACATCACGGTGGCCGCATCGTCCAGCCAGGCGGCGGGCGCGTGGCCCGCGTTCAGGCCGCAGAACGGCAGCGTCAGGCCGTCGGCCAGCTGGCGCACCTCGTCGCCCACGTCGGCGGCATAGGGCAGGCCCTGGTAGTTCTCGGCCACGCCCCAGAGGCGGATCGCCGCCTGCGGGATCAGGAACTCGTGCTGCAGCGAGGCCACCAGGTCCACCGGCAGGCCACCCGGCGTGCGCGCCAGCAGGATGGCACGGATGAAGCGGTGCAGCCGGTCGGCGATGGCCTCGTTCTCGCGGCCGTGGCGGATCATCGCCATGCGCTCGCGCTCCAGCAGCTTGATCTTCTCGCGCAGCATTTCCATCTGCCGTTCCTGCAGCGAGACGGCGCGCTGCCCATGCGGGCTGGTCAGCTGGACGCTGGCCAGCAGCTCGGCATGGCGCTCGAAGAAGCCCGGCGTGTTGGCCAGGTAGTTGGCGATGTCGTCCTCGGTGATGGCGCCCTGGATCGTCACAGTTCAATGTCCCCTTCGTAGACCGTCACGGCCGGCCCGGTCATCAGCACATGGGCGTCACCGCCGGCCCATTCCACGGTCAGCAGGCCGCCGCGGGCCTGCACGTCGACCTTCGCATCCAGCCAGCCCAGGCGGATGCCGGCCACCACCGCCGCGCAGGCGCCGGTGCCGCAGGCCAGGGTCTCGCCGGCATCGCGTTCGAAGACACGCAGCGCGATGTGCGCCCGGTCCTGCACCTGCATGAAGCCCACGTTGACCTTGCGCGGGAAGCGGGCGTGCTGCTCGATGCGTGGACCCAGTTCGAGCACCGGCGCCTCGCGCACGTCCTCCACCCGCTGCACCGCATGCGGGTTGCCCATCGACAGCACGGCCACCGGCACCTGCCGGCCCTCGCCCACGTCCAGCGGCCACAGGTCGAAGTCGCCCTCCCGGCGCGGCACAAGGCCTGTTGCGTCGAAGGGCACGCGGTCCAGCGCGAACACCGGCCGGTTCATGTCCACCGTCACCCGGCCGTCGGCCTGCAGGTGCAGCTGCAGGCGGTTGTTCACGGTGTCGACCGTGACCGTGCGCTTGGTCGTCAGCCCGCGGTCGTGCACGTAGCGCACGAAGCAGCGCGCACCGTTGCCGCAGTGCTCGACCTCGTCGCCGGTGTTGTTGAAGATGCGGTAGCCGAAGTCGGCATCGGCACTGCGCGGCGGCTCGACGACGAGGATCTGGTCGGCGCCCACGCCGAAGCGGCGGTCGCCCAGGTGGCGCAGCTGCGCGCGATTCAGCGCCAGCGGCTGCCGCGTGGCGTCGAGCACGACGAAGTCGTTGCCCGCGCCCTGCATCTTGGTGAAGCGGATGTGCATCGCCCGATTATCCGGTGCCGTCGCGGGGCTTGTCGTACAGCGACGGCTCGCCCTCGGGCCGGGTCTTGAAGCGCTTGTGCACCCACAGGTACTGCGCCGGGTTGCGGCGGATCTCGGCCTCGATCCACTGGTTCATGCGCAGGGCCGCGGCCATGTCGTCGTCGCCGGGAAAGTCGTCCCAGGGTGGCAGGAAACGCACGCGATACCCGGCGCCGCCGGGCAGCATCTCGGCCACCACCGGCTGCACCACCTGGCCCAGGCTGCGCGCCATGCGCGCCGGTGCCAGCAGGGTGGCCGCCGGCACCCCGAAGAAGGGCACCATGGCGCCGTCCTTCAGGCCGAAGTCCATGTCGGGCAGGTTGAAGAAGGCGCTGCGGCGGCGGATCGCCCGCACGAGGGGCAGCGCGCGCTCGCTGCGGGCGAAGATCTCGGCATTGCCGAAGCGCAGCCGGCCGGCGCGCATCGCGGCGTCGAACACCGGATTGCTCTGCGCCTGGTACATCGACACCGCATGCTGCCGCTGGAACAGCAGGCAGGCGATGCCGGCCACGTCCAGCCCCAGGAAGTGCGGCACCAGCCACATCACCGGCTTGTCGCTGCGCTCGGCCAGGCCCACGTCGCCCTCGACCTGGATCAACCGCTTCAGCCGCTCGGCCGGGGCATACCAGAGCAGGCCCCGCTCCAGCAGGCTGCGCGCCAGCCAGCCGAAGTGGTCGCGCGCCAGGCGTTCGCGCTCGGCGACGGGCAGTTCGGGCAGGCAGAGTTCCAGGTTGCGCAGCGCGATGCGCCGGCGCGAGCGGGCCAGCCGCCACAGCAGCGCGCCCAGCCCGCGGCCCAGCGCCGCCTGCACGCCCAGCGGCAGGCGCTGGAAGAGCCGCAGTGCGCCCAGCAGCAGGCGTGCGCCCCATTCCCCCATCACGCGGTGCCTTCCTCGCCCGTCACGCGGTGCGCGCGGCGCGGCTGCTTGTAGCGGTCATAACCCCACAGGTACTGGCCGGGGCATTGCGCGATCAGCCGTTCCATGTCGGCATTGACGGCGGCGGCGCAGGCCACCTGCAGGGCGTCGTCATCGGCCTCGGCGGCAGGCAGCGACGTCGCCCGGCTGACCCGCAGCACCCAGCCGCGGCCGCCGTCCAGCCGCTCGGCCCAGATCAGCAGCGCTGCGGCCCCGGTCTGCTGCACCAGCCGGGCGGCCAGGGTCATGGTGTAGGCTGGGCGGCCGAAGAACGGCGCCCACACGCCCATGCCCTCGGGTGGCACCTGGTCGGGCAGCAGGCCCACCATCTCGCCCTTGCGCAGGGCGCGGATCATCTGCCGCACGCCGGCCAGCGCCGCCGGCACCGTGGCCAGGCCGGGCCGCAGGCGAGCGGTCTCCTCCAGCTGGCGCAGCCAGGGCTGGCGGGCCGGGCGGTACATCGCCGTCAGCCGGGCGCGGTGGCCGTCGCGCTCGGCGATGGCCTGGGCGCAGACCTCGAAGCAGCCCAGGTGCGGTGTCAGCAGCACCAGGCCGCGGCCGGCGTCCAGGGCGGCGTCGATCAGCGCCTCACCCTGCCACTGCACCGCCGCGCCCAGCGGGCGGTCGACCGGGCGCAGCCACAGCCAGGGCAGCTCGGCCACCATGCGCCCGGCCTGGGCGATGGCCTGGCGGCGCACGGCCGCGCCCTGGCCGGCCTGCGCCAGCAGGGCGCCGGCATGGCGCCGGTAGGTGGGCGACAGCCCCCAGGCCAGCCAGCCCAGGACCGTGCCCAGGGCGTGCAAAGTGGGCAAACCGCGGCGCGACAGCCAGCGGATCAGCGACAGCATGTTCGTATACTTGGCAGATCGCCGAGTTAAAGGACAACTTGCGGGGCGATGCGGGGTGAACCCTCGCCGTGTGGCGGTGCAGCAGCAACGCCCACACAAATACCGCTAAAGCGTTCGCCGCCATTCCAGAAGTGTTGAAGCGGTTGAAACGGCGACGCAATTTCAACCAACCTGGAGTGTATGCAAGTGGCGAACGACTATCTCTTCACCTCGGAATCGGTCTCCGAAGGTCACCCCGACAAGGTGGCCGACCAGATCTCGGATGCCATCCTCGACGCGATCTTCGCGCAGGACCCGCGCAGCCGCGTGGCCGCCGAGACGCTGACCAACACCGGCCTGGTCGTGCTGGCCGGCGAGATCACCACCAACGCGCATGTCGACTACATCCAGGTCGCGCGCGACACGATCAAGCGCATCGGCTACGACAACACCGAGTACGGCATCGACTACAAGGGCTGCGCGGTGATGGTCTGCTACGACAAGCAGTCCAACGACATCGCCCAGGGCGTGGACCACGCCAGCGACGACCACCTGAACACCGGCGCCGGCGATCAGGGCCTGATGTTCGGCTACGCCTGCGACGAGACGCCCGAGCTGATGCCCGCGGCCATCCACTACGCCCACCGCCTGGTGGAGCGCCAGGCCGAGCTGCGCAAGAGCGGCAAGCTGCCCTTCCTGCGCCCGGACGCCAAGAGCCAGGTCACCCTGCGCTACGTCGACGGCAAGCCGGTGAGCGTGGACACCGTGGTGCTGAGCAGCCAGCACGCGCCCGAGTACAGCCTGGGCAACCGCATGACTGACGCCTTCTACGAGGCGGTGCGCGAGGAGATCATCAAGCCGGTGCTGCCGGCGGCCTGGCTGAACAACGACACCAAGTACCTGATCAACCCGACCGGCCGCTTCGTTGTCGGCGGCCCGCAGGGCGACTGCGGCCTGACCGGGCGCAAGATCATCGTCGACACCTACGGCGGCGCCTGCCCGCACGGTGGTGGCGCGTTCTCGGGCAAGGACCCGTCCAAGGTCGACCGCAGCGCCGCCTATGCCGCACGCTACGTGGCCAAGAACGTGGTCGCCGCCGGCCTGGCGCGCCAGTGCCAGGTGCAGGTGGCTTACGCGATCGGCGTGGCCCGCCCGATGAACATCACCGTCTACACCGAAGGCACCGGCGTGCTGCCGGACGACAAGCTGTCGGCGATCGTGGCCGAGGTCTTCGACCTGCGGCCGAAGGGCATCATCCAGATGCTGAACCTGCTGCGCCCGATCTACCAGAAGACCGCCGCCTACGGCCACTTCGGCCGCGAGGAGCCCGAGTTCACCTGGGAAGCGCGCGACAAGGTGGACGCGCTGCGCCAGGCCGCCGGCATCAAAGGCTGACCGTCTGCCGGGCGCTGGCCCGGCAGCCTCTCAAGGGCGCCGCGAGGCGCCCTTTTTCATGCCTTGCGCGGCTTCACCTTGCTCGCCGCCAGCTTGGCCTGCACCCGCGCCACCTCCACGTCGGCGTCGTGCACCAAGGCCACGCCCATGCGGCGCTTGACGAAGCTCTCCGGCTTGCCGAACAGGCGGATCTCGCTGTTGGGCACGCGCAGCGCATCGGCCACGCCCTCGAAGACGATGCCGGTGGCCTCGACACCGCCGTAGATCACCGCGCTGGCGCCGGGGCTCTTCAGCGTGGTGTCCACCGGCAGGCCCAGGATGGCCCGCGCATGCAGCTCGAACTCGTTCTGCCACTGCGTGCACATGGTCACCATGCCGGTGTCGTGCGGGCGCGGGCTGACCTCGCTGAACCAGACCATGTCGCCTCGGATGAACAGCTCGACGCCGAACAGGCCCTGGCCGCCCAGGTTGTCGGTGACCGCCTTGGCGATCTGGCGTGAACGTTCCAGCGCCACCGCGCTCATCGGGTGCGGCTGCCAGCTCTCGACGTAGTCGCCGCTGACCTGCACATGGCCGATGGGGTCGCAGAAGTGGGTCTCCACCTGGCCGTCGGCACCCAGGGCGCGCACCGTCAGCTGCGTGATCTCGTAGTCGAAGGCGATGAAGCCCTCGACGATGACCCGGCCCGGGCCGACGCGGCCGCCAGCCATCGCGTAGTCCCAGGCGGTCTGCACGTCGGCCGGGCCATCGATCTTGCTCTGGCCCTTGCCGCTGCTGCTCATCACCGGCTTGACGATGCACGGGTAGCCAATTCCTTGACCATTCGCGCCGTCGATCGCCGCCTGCAGCTCGGCCAGCGAGTCGCAGAACTTGTAGGGGCTGGTCGGCAGGCCCAGGGTCTCGGCCGCCAGGCGGCGGATGCCCTCGCGGTCCATCGTCAGCCGGGCGGCGCGGGCGGTGGGAATGCAGCGGATCTGGCCGGCGGCCTCCATCGCTTCGAGCACCGGCGTGGCGATGGCCTCGATCTCGGGCACGACCAGGTGCGGCTTCTCGGCTTCCAGCAGCGCGCGCAGCTGGTCGGGGTCGCTCATCGTGATGGTGCGGGCGTGGTGCGCCACCTGCTGGCCAGGCGCGTTGGCATAGCGGTCGACGGCGATGGTCTCCACGCCCAGACGCTGCAACGCGATCAGCACCTCCTTGCCCAGTTCGCCGCTGCCCAGCAGCAGCACACGGGTGGCGGACGGCGACAGAGGGGTTCCGAGGGTGGTCATGGACGGAGCAGGAGGAGTCAGCGGGCGGCGGATTGTCGCTTGCGCTGCCATGCCGCCAGAGTCATCGCGCCGCCCAGCAGCAGCAGCGCCGACGCCGGCTCGGGCACCGGCGTGGGCACCGGGTCGAGATCCACCGGGCCCAGCAGGCTGTATTCGCCCGGTGCCAGTTGCCGGCCGAACGGCGCCGGATCAGCCACCGACACGCCGATGGACCGCAGCGCGCGGGAATCGGTGATGCCGGCCGCATCGGCCATGGCCACGGTGCCGGTGAGGCCGAAGTCGAACTCGAAGGTGGCATCGCCGCCGTAGAGATCCCGCCCGATGGGGTATGACCACTCACCGCGCAGGTCGCCGACCACGCCCATTTCAAAAGTGAGCTCCTGCCCCTCTGCCATGCCGCCCACCCCGAAGTCGATCACCAGTTCGGGGCCGCCGGCGCTGCTGGTCCATTCGTCGCTTGCGCCGCCGCGGGTGAACGAGGTCTGCATGTTCTCGGTGTAGCCGAAGGCGACATCGGTGACCGTGCCGCTGATGTGGCTGATCTCGGCGCTGAAGCTGGCGGGCAGTTGGGCGGGCCGCACCGGCGTGAAGTCCGGCAGATCGATGGCCAGGCTGCGCAGGCGCACGTCGGCCCGCGCACTCTCGAAGCGCACCGTCACCAGCGTCAGCGCATCGGGCGTGGTGTCGAAGACGCGGCTGGTCGGCAGGACGGCTGCGGCAATGCCGGCCTGCGCCAGCGTGCGGATCAGCGCGCCGGCAAAGATCGGCATGCCGGGGCAACTGCTGCCGCTGCTGTTGCAGACCTGGATCGGCTGGATGCTCAGCACCTTGTCGTACACGGCGCTGATGCCGCTGACGTCGGTGACCTGGGCACGCACCGCCCCGACAGGGCCCAGGGCAGCGGCCACCAGCAGTGGCACGAGACGATGGAGGAAGAGGGTCACGGCAACTGCTCGGCGTTGGGGGATCGTGTGTCCGGCTGCGCCGGCCGGACTCAAATTCTGAAAGTGCGCCCGGCCATCCACACCCCGCAACTGCGGGGCGGGGTTTCAGGGTTGCGGACCAGAATCGGCCCATGCCCACCCTCGCCCACCTGCGCCACCACGCCGTGGCGCGCACGCTGTTCACGCCGACCACCCTGTCTCGGGCCATCGCCCGGCTGGGCTTCGTGCAGGCCGACCCGATCCGCGCGCCGGCCCGGGCGCAGGACCTGACGCTGCGCCACCGCGTGCAGGGCTACCGCGCCGGTGACCTGGAGGCGCGCTACCCGCGGCTGGGCATCGAGGAGGACTTCTTCGTCAACTACGGTTTTCTGCCGCGCGCCACCCAGGCGCTGATGCACCCGCGCACCGCCCGCACCGTGTGGTCGGCCGAGCGCAACCGCCAGGCGGCCGCGGTGCTGGACTTCGTGCGCGAGCGCGGCGTGGTGCACCCGCGCGAGGTGGACGCGCAGTTCCAGCATGGCAAGGCGACCAACTGGTTCGGCGGCTCGTCGAACGCCAGCACCCAGCTGCTGGACGGCATGCACTACCGCGGCCTGCTGCGCATCGCCCGCCGCGAGGGCGGCGTGCGGCTCTACGCGCCGCGCATCGCGGGCGGCGAGCCCACCGACCCGCAGGCCGCGATGGATGCGCTGGCCGACGTGGTGCTGGCCAAGTACGCGCCGCTGCCCCTGCCCAGCTTCAGCATGCTGGTGCACCGGGTGGGCATCGGCGCGCCGCAGTGGAATGCCCTGTGCAAGCCCACGGTGCAGCGCGCCCGGCAGCGCCACCCGACGGCGGCCGTCGACGGTGTCACCTGGATCTGGCCGGCCGACGAGAACCCCGCCTCGCGCCGCCACGCGACACGGGCGATGACCGACACGGTGCGCCTGCTGGCGCCGTTCGACCCCATCGTCTGGGACCGCCGCCGCTTCGCGCTGCTGTGGGGCTGGGACTACCGCTTCGAGGCCTACACGCCGGCACCCAAACGCGTGCGCGGCTACTACGCGCTGCCGCTGCTGTGGCGCGACCAGGTGATCGGCTGGGCCAACCTGGCGGTGAAGGACGGCGTGCTGCGGCCCGAGGTCGGCTTCGTCAGCGGCCAGGCGCCGGACGATGCCGGCTTTGCCGCCGCGCTGGACGACGAGCTGCAGCGCATGGCCGCCTTCCTGGGCGTCGACTGATCAGGCCTGCAGCGGTCGCTGCAGCGCGGCCAGCACCGACCCCAGCGCCAGCAGGCCCGCGCTGATCGCCAGCCCGCGCGCCAGCCCGCCGGGACCGTCGGCGATCAGGCCGACCACGCTGGGCCCGACGATCTGGCCGACCGCGAACACGATGGTGAAGCCGGTGATGCCGCGCGGCCAGGCAGCAGCGGGCAGGTTGTGGCGCACCAGGGCCGTGGTGCTGGCCACCACCGACAGGAACACCGCGCCGAACAGCGCCCCCGAGCCGAACACCGCCACCACGTGGGCGCTGAGCACCGGCAGCAGCGTGGCGATGGCCAGCAGGCCGTTGAGCAGGGCCAGCGGCTGGCCACCCCTGAAGCGCTGCAGCAGCCCGGCCCAGAGCCACGACGAGGCCACCACGCCCAGCCCCAGCAGCACGTAGAAGCCGGTGATCGCGCCCTCACCCAGGCGCTGCTCGCGCAGCAGGCTGATGATGAAGGTCATGTAGCCGATGTAGCCCAGGCCGAAGCAGGCATAGCCCGCCAGCGCCCAGCCCAGGCGGCGCCAGGGCACCTCACCGGTCTGGGCCGTGGCGGCGGCGGCAGGCGCATCGGCCGGCGTGCCGGCGGCCAACAGGCCGGTCATCACCAGGGCAACGGCGCCCAGGGCCAGCCACGCCGGCTGCCAGGCATGCGCGCCATCGACCACGGCCAGCACCACCGGCACCAGCAGCGCCGAGACCACGATGCCCAGCCCGGTGCCGCCGTAGTACAGCCCCAGCACCAGGCCCGCGCCCGGCATGGCACGGCCATCGGCCGGCAGCGCCGCGGCCAGGCTGCCCAGCCGCGCCGCCAGCAGGCCGCCGCCGACAAACGTCGCCGCACTGGCGGCACCGCTGGCCAGGCGCAGCGCCAGCAGCAAGCCGTCGTGGCTGACCCCGCCATGCAGGGCCAGCAGCAAGGCCGTGGCAACGCCACCGGCCAGCGCACAAGCGCGGGGACCGTATCGCGCCAGCGCCCGCGGCATCAGCAGCGCGCCGACCAGGTAGCCGGCCGCATTGCCGGTGTTCATCACGCCGGCGGTGAAGTAGCTCCAGCCCAGGTCGGCGCGCATCGGCCCCAGCAGCAGGGCGTAGGCGAAGCGGGCCAAGCCCAGGGCGACGGCAGCGCCCAGCGCCAGCGCCACCGCCTGGCGCAGCACCAGCGCGCGGGTCATGCCGCGCGGCGCGCGGCCAGCAGCGCGTCGGCCAGTTCGGCGAAGCCCTCGCCGCGCTCGCTGGGCGTGACGCAGGTCGGAAACGCCTGCAGCTGCGGCAGGAAGCGCGCGATGTTGGCCACGCCCACCGTCAGCGGCAGGGCCTGGAACATCGCCTGGTCGTTGGTGCTGTCGCCCACGTAGACCCAGTCCGCCGGGTCCCAGGGCCGGGCCAGCGCCTGTTCCACCGCCCAGCGGGCGCCGCTGCGCTTGTCGTGGCTGCCGATCCAGCCGTTGACATGGATCGAGCTGACGGTGGCGGTCAGGCCGTGGTCGCGCATCACCGCCACCACGGCGCCGATCTGCGCGGCGCCCAGGTGGGCGTACTCGCTGTGGTCGATGGCGATGTCGGTCAGGCGGCCGGCGCTGTCCTGCGCCAGCGTGGCGCCGGGCACGGCCGCCAGCACGGCCTTGGCGCAGGCCTGCAGGCGGCGGGCATTGGCGGCGCGGGTCGGCGCATCGGCCACGAAGTCGACCTGCAGCCGATGCGCCTGCCGGCGCAGCATCACCGCGCCGTTCTCGGCCACGATGGCGGCCACCGGCCAGGCCAGGGCGAAGGGCTCGCTCCAGCCGGCCGGCCGGCCGGTGATGGCCACCACCGGCACGCCGGCGTCGGCCAGGCGCTGCAGCGCAGCCAGCGCGGCGGGGGCGATGGCGCCGTCGGCGGTCAGCGTGTCGTCGATGTCGGTGAGCACGCCGTGCAGGGCGGCCAGGTGCGCGGGCGGCAGGTCGGCCAGCGGGCGCAGGCGGCCGGCGGCAGCGGCGGGCAGGTCGGCCCGGGGCGGGAGATGGGCGGCGCCGGCAAGCGTCATCGCGCCAGTCTCCCACAGCGCCCCGGCCAGTCCGCCCGGCGTTGATGCCGATCAAGACAGGCCGGTGCCGGCGCGCAGGATCATCCTGGATTCACTGTCTTGTCACCGGAGCATGGCATGGCCAAGGACGTTTCCAACCCTCCCCCCGGCAGCGCGACGGACGCCGCCGGCAAGGCGCGTGCGGCGCGGCCCGCCACTGCGCGGCGGCGCAGCGCGCGCACGGTCGCCAGTGGCGACACCGCCCCCGCGCTGACCGCCGCCGGCATCGCCGCCAACGTGGCAGGCCGCGCCATCACCGGCGCCCGCACCACGCAGGCCATGGCCCTGGCCGACGTGCTGGCCCGCCATGCCCAGGGCGAGAGCGCGGGCACCGTGCTCGGCCAGCTCCAGGCTTTGATGGACGGCGCGTCGCCCGACGACCGCAAGGCGCTGCGCCGGCTGCTGTCGCAGCCCGCCGCCGACCCGCCCGAGAAGGACGCCGACACCGCGCTGGCGCCCGGCTGGCGCGAGGGCAAGTACCCGTACAAGAACCTGCTCTCGCGCAAGCGCTACGAGCGCGAGAAGTACCGCCTGCAGGTCGAGCTGCTGAAGCTGCAGGCCTGGGTCAAGGACACCGGCGCGCGGGTGGTCATCCTGTTCGAGGGCCGCGACGCCGCCGGCAAGGGCGGCACCATCAAGCGCCTGATGGAGCACCTCAACCCCCGCGGCGCGCGCGTGGTGGCGCTGGAGAAGCCCAGCGAGGTCGAACGCGGCCAGTGGTACTTCCAGCGCTACATCCAGCACCTGCCCACGCGAGGCGAGATCGTGCTGTTCGACCGCAGCTGGTACAACCGCGCCGGCGTCGAGCGGGTGATGGGCTTCTGCAGCGATGCCGAGTACGACGAGTTCCTGCGCCAGACGCCGGAGTTCGAGCGCCAGCTGGTGCGCAGTGGCGTGCACCTGTTCAAGTTCTGGTTCTCGGTGAGCCGCGCCGAGCAGCGCCGCCGCTTCAAGGAACGCCAGCTGCACCCGCTCAAGCAGTGGAAGCTCAGTCCCATCGACCTGGCCAGCCTGGACAAGTGGGACGACTACACCCGCGCCAAGGAGGCGATGTTCCTGCACTGCGACACCAGCGACGCGCCCTGGACCGTGATCAAGAGCGACTGCAAGAAGCGCGCACGGCTCAATGCCATGCGCTACCTGCTGCAGCGCCTGCCCTATGCCCGGAAGGACGCGGCCGTGATCGGCTCGGTCGACCCGCTGATCGTCGGCCGGCCCAGCCTGGTGCCCAGCGTGGGCGACGACCAGCTGGCCGGCGGCGGGCAGGGCTGAGCGCGGACGCGGGGCTAGCATGGGGTGATGCCGTCCCGCCGCCTCGTCCTGCATGCCGCCCTGGGCAGCCTCGCCGCGCCGGCCCTCGCCGCCGGCCGCGCGCCCTTCCGCCAGCTGGCGGTGGCCGAGCCGCCGTTCGAGGAAATCTACGAAGTGCTGATCGCGATGGCGCCGCCGCTGGCGCGCACCGCCATCGGCAAGCTGGTCACCCAGGGCATCACCGAGATCGACCAGCGCCAGAAGGCCGCGGCGCTGACTGCCGCGCTGGACCCCGAGCGAACCGACCTGCACCAGCAGTTCCTGCTGGGCCTGGCCGATGGCCTGGCAGACGCCGATGCGCAAGTGCTGCGCGTGCCGGTCGACGAGGCCGAGGACGAGCGCGGCTTGCTCGGCCAGCTGCGCGAGCGCGTGCCCAAGGCCGACGCCCTGATGCTGGCCAACGCCAGCGGGCGCTTCGTCGCGCTGCACGGCGTCGACAGCTATGCGCCCAGCGTGGTGGTGGGCGTCAAGCTGCTGCCGGCGGGCGGTGGCAAGCCCTGGATCGACGGCGTGTTCAGCGCCGGCTTCCGCAGCCTGGACCCGACGGCGGTGCACCTGGCCGACGTGGCCCTGCCCGAGCGCTTCGACAACCATGCCGCGCTGCTGGCGCGGGCTGACACAGCGCGCGCCGCCCTGCAGCGCGGCGCCCTGGCCATCGGCACCGCGGTGGCACGCCGGCTGCTGGGCTGAGGGCCTCCCCACCCCGCCCCGGGGATCGCCGCCGCGTGACCTGGATCACGCCCGGCCGCTGCGCGTGGCGCAAGTGGCGTGCTTAGAATGCGCGCTGTTTCGAGGAGCGTTGCAAGGCCAGCCGATTCCGCGCAGGCCCCAGGCTCGAAACCACTTCCAGTGCAACGTCGCTCACCCCATCAGGTCTTGTCGCGGGTGAGTGGTTTTCCGATCCCCACCTCCCCCTCCAAGCCGTTCGGGCCACCTCCGGAGCCATTCGCATGAACGCCGTTCTGAAACCCATCCACAACGACCAGTACGCCATCGCCGACCTCTCGCTTGCCGCCTGGGGCCGCAAGGAGCTGAACATCGCCGAGCACGAGATGCCCGCGCTGATGGCGATCCGCCGCGAGTACGCCGTCAGCCAGCCGCTCAAGGGCGCGCGCATCACCGGCAGCCTGCACATGACGATCCAGACCGCCGTGCTGGTCGAGACGCTGCAGGCCCTGGGCGCCGAGGTGCGCTGGGCCAGCTGCAACATCTTCAGCACGCAGGACCACGCCGCCGCCGCCCTGGTCGAGCGCGGCACGCCGGTGTTCGCCTACAAGGGCGAGACGCTGAAGGACTACTGGGACTACACCCACCGCATCTTCGAATTCGGCGCCAAGGGCGAAGCGGGCGAAGGCCCGAACATGATCCTGGACGACGGCGGCGATGCCACCCTGCTGATGCACCTGGGCAAGCGCGCCGAGAAGGACGCCAGCGTCATCGCCAACCCGGGCAGCGAGGAAGAGCGCGAGCTGTTCGCCGCGATCAAGGCCAAGCTGGCGGTCGACGGCACCTGGTACAGCCGCAAGTCGGCCGAGATCATCGGCGTGACCGAGGAAACCACCACCGGCGTGCACCGCCTGAACGAGATGTCGGCCAAGGGCACGCTGATGTTCCGCGCCATCAACGTCAACGACTCGGTCACCAAGAGCAAGTTCGACAACCTCTACGGCTGCCGCGAGAGCCTGGTCGACGCGATCAAGCGCGCCACCGACGTGATGGTGGCCGGCAAGATCGCCGTGGTCGCCGGCTACGGCGACGTGGGCAAGGGCAGCGCGCAAGCCCTGCGGGCCCTGAGCGCCCAGGTGTGGGTGACCGAGATCGACCCGATCAACGCGCTGCAGGCCGCGATGGAAGGCTTCCGTGTCGTGACGATGGAATGGGCCGCCGACAAGGCCGACATCTTCGTCACCGCCACCGGCAACAAGAACGTGATCACCCGCGCCCACATGGACGCGATGAAGCACAACAGCATCGTCTGCAACATCGGCCACTTCGACAACGAGATCGACGTCGCGTCGATCGAGGGCCTGCAGTGGGAGGAGATCAAGCCGCAGGTCGACCATGTGATCTTCCCGGACGGCAAGCGCATCATCCTGCTGGCCAAGGGCCGCCTGGTGAACCTGGGCTGCGGCACCGGCCACCCCAGCTACGTGATGTCGTCGAGCTTCGCCAACCAGACGATCGCGCAGATCGAGCTGTTCGCGCACAAGGACGCCTACGACGTGGGCAAGGTCTACGTGCTGCCCAAGCACCTGGACGAGAAGGTCGCCCGCCTGCAGCTGGTGACGCTGAACGCGCAGCTGAGCGAGCTGACCGACGAGCAGGCGGCCTACATCGGCGTGCCCAAGCAGGGCCCGTTCAAGCCCGATACCTATCGGTACTGATGCCCCTCGCGCGCCGGGTACGGCGCACGATCCCCCGAGGGGATGGCGGGCCGGCTTGGGGCGGCCCGGCGCTCGGCCCGCTCGACGCCGACCACCTGGTTTGACTCATCACAGCAGCGGTTCCAAAATGGATCTCCGGATCCATTTTGGAGTCAACCATGAGCGTGAACCTGTCGATCAAGGACGTTCCCGACGACGTGGCCGAGCGGCTGCGCCAGCGGGCGGCGCGCAACCACCGGTCCCTGCAGGGGGAGCTGATGGCCATCGTCGAGCAGGCGGCGCATGAGCCGCTGGCCGCGGCGGCGCTGCGCCGGCCGGCGGAGCCGCGCATGTCGGTCGAAGAGGTGGCCGCGGAGGCCAGACGGCGCTTTCCGAATGGCTCGCCGAGTTCGGTGGACATCATCCGCGCGATGCGGGATGGCCGGCGCCTGCACGACGACCCCGAGCGACGCGATGTCTGACCCGGCGCCGCGCGTGCTCTACGTGGCCGAGCCATCACCGCGCTTTGGCGTGCCGAAGCCGGTGGTGGTGGACGCGAGCCTGATCGTTGCCCTGATCTTTGCCGAGCCCGAACACATCGACGCTGCGCGCATGCTGGCGGGTCGCCGGCCGTTGGCCCCCGACCTGCTGCCCTACGAGGTCACCAACGTCGCGGCCACCCGTGTGCGGCGGGGTGATGCGTTGCAGGTGCTGCAGGACTGCCTTGCCGATTTCCACGCCATGGGCATCGAGCTGATGCCGTCGGACATGCCCCTGGTCCTCGACCTCGCCGCCCGCTTCAAGCTGACTGCCTACGACGCGTCCTACCTGGCCCTGGCCGGCACGCTGCAGTGCCCGCTGTGCACCTTCGACAAGCGGCTGGCCGATGCGGCCAAGCTGTACCTGGGCGGCTCGGCCGAACCCACACCATGACCCAAGCCCGCGACCGCTTTCTCGCCCTGCTGCAGCGCGACATCCTGGAACTGGACGCGGCCGACCTGGACTTCGGCATCTACCGCGTGCTGAACCATCGCCGCGCCACGGTGCAGCGCTTCCTGGGCGACGAACTGCCTGCGCGGATCGACACTGAACTGGCGGCCCTGCCCGGCCAGGCCGGCGAGGACGAGCAGGCCCGCATCTACAACGCGCTGTACACGTTCTTTGCGCGTTACTACGACAGCGGCGACTTCCTGCCCCGCCAGCGCCGCGGCCGCAGCGGCCGCTACAGCGTGCCCTATGACGGCAGCGACACCCACTTCCACTGGGCGACCAAGGGCAGCCACTACGTCAAGAGCGGTGAGCGCTTTGCCGGCTATGCCTACCGGCAGGCCGACGGCACGCGCGTGCGCCTGGTGGTGGTGCAGGCCAGCGTCGAACGCGACAACGCCAAGGGCGCACAACGCCACTACCTGCCCGAGACGCTGACGCCCCCGGGCGCGGACCATCCCGACGAATGGCGCCTGGCCTTCGCGCACCGCCCGCTGACCGACGACGAGGCGCAGGCCTTTGGCGCCACCCGCCGCCGCCGCGGCAGTGCCGCTGCGGCCGACGCGGGCGAAGCCGAGCCGGTCGACCCGCCCAACGACCAGCCCGACGCCGACGACAGCCCCGCCACCGAAGGCGCCAGCGTGCAGGACCGGGCCGTCAACGCCTGGTTCGCCAGCGCCCGGGCCGCAGGCAACTGGCCGGCCGTCGTCGACGCCGACGCGCTGCAGCGCCATGCGCTGCGCTACGCCAAGGGCCAGAGCACCGACTTCTTCGTGCACCCGCAGCTGGGGCCCTTCCTGACCGACGAGCTGGACCACTTCCTGCAGACCGAGTTCGTGCAGCTGTGGGACCTGCCCGATGCCGCGCTGGCCCGCGAGCGCGGCAAGTTCCGCATCGCGCGCAGCATCGGCCGCGCCATCGTGGCGGTGCTGGCGACGCTGGAAGATTTGCAGGCCGCACTGTTCGAGAAGCGCAAGTTCGTGATGCAGGCGCATTACCTGGTGCAGTGCAGCTGGCTGCAGGCGCAGGGCGAAGCCGGCGCGGCGCTGGTGGCGCAGGCGGCGGGCCATGCGCCGCAGGTGGCGCGCTGGCGGCAGTGGCTGGGCGAGCCCGCCGGGTCGGCTGCCAGCGGCGCTGACCTGCTGGCCCGCTGCCCGCACCTGCCGCTGGACACCGCCCTGTTCGACGACAGCTTCGGCTGGGCCGTGCTGGCTGCCGTGCCCGACCTGCAGGCCGCACTCGGCGGCGTGCTGGTGCACGGCGACAACTACGCCGCGCTGCGCACGCTGGAGCCGCAGTGGAAGCGGGCGGTGAAGTGCATTTACATCGATCCGCCGTACAACACCGATGCATCGCCAATCGACTACAAAAACGGCTTTCGCGAATCGAGCTGGTTGTCCTTGATGACGGAGCGTCTGCAGACAAGCAAGCGGCTATTGAGCCATGACGGCGTGCTGGCTGCTGCCATTGACGACGCCGAAGGGGCTGAGCTGCGGTTATTGCTTTCGGGCCTGTTTGCTGAAAACTTGCTGGGCACAGTGCCTGTCCGCTCCAATCCTTCGGGCAGGCCAACGAAGCGTGGCTTTTCGGTTGCTCACGAATACATGCATTTCGTTGGGGCATCCGAGTCGTCGTCCATCGGGCGCATGAATCCGACAGACGAGCAAGCGTCGCGCTTCAACGAAGAAGACGCAGACGGCCCATTCGAGTGGCGCAACCTCAGGCGCGAAGGTTCCAATTCAGACCGTGAGGCGCGACGCGCACTTCACTACCCGATATTCGTCAGTGGCGCTGGCCTACGCGTACCGGCCATGACCTGGGACGAAGATACCGAGGAGTGGTTGCTGGACGAACGCCCTAAAAAGGGTGAATCGGTGGTCTACCCCATCGATGACAGGGGCAATGAAAAGACTTGGCGCTGGGGCCACGAAAAGGTCTTGGCTAGTCCCAGCGAAGTGGCGGTTCGCCTCGATCGCAATGGCAAGCCGCACCCCTATTGCAAGCGCCGCCCCAATGAAGAGGGTGTGGTTGCAGTCACAGCTTGGTTTGGTGCGCAGTACAGCGCTACAGAACACGGAACCGCCTTGCTGAAGAAGCTATTCGGGAAGTCACCATTCAAATACCCGAAGTCGCTGTTTGCCGTCGCCGATGCGATTTATGTCTCGGGTGCCTCGAATGAGATGTCGACGACGTTGGACTACTTCGCAGGTTCAGCGACCACCGCGCACGCAGTCATTCAGCTGAATCGCTTGAGCGGCGGCCAACGCAAGTTCATCCTCGTCGAACAAGGCGAATACTTCGACACCGTCACCCTGCCCCGGGTGGCCAAGGTGATGGCCTGCCCCGAGTGGAAGGACGGCCGGCCCAAGGACGGCGTGCAGCACGACGCAAGCGCCACCGACGACGCCGACGCGCACTGGTCGCGCCGCACCCTGCCGGTGGTGCAGGTGCTGCGCATCGAGCGCTACGAGGACAGCCTGGACGCGCTGGCTCTGCCCGATGCGGCGGCCGAGGCGGGCCAGGCCGAGCTGGCCGGCTTCGACGCCCTGCTGCGCTACGTGGCCGATGTGCAGGACCCGGCCAACCCCGTGCGCCTGTCCACCGCCGCACTGACTCGCCCGCTGGACTACCGCCTGCCCACCGTGTGGGAAGGCCAGGCGGTGGAACGGCCGGTCGACCTGCTGCACACCGCCCTGCTGCTGCTGGGCCTGCACCCGATGCGGCTGCGCCGGCTGGCCCGGCCCACCGCAGCCGGCGGCGGCTGGGCGCTGCTGGCCGAGGTGCGGCCGCACCGCGCCGGCCAGCCCGACGCGTCGCAGCCGCTGGAACTGCTGCTGCTGCGCGAGCACGACGTCGACGCCCTGCCGCCCGCCGCCCAGGCCGCCCAGGCCCAGGCCGAATACGACTGGCTGTGCGGCGCGCTGCAGGCTGAATTCGGCCGCACGCCGGCCGGCTATGCCTGCGTGCACCACAACCGCGACCTGCTGCTGCCGGGCGAGGGCGAACGCGGCGCCAGCATCGACGCGGCGCTGGCCGCCGCCATGTGGTCGCGCGACCCGGCCTTCGCGCCCGCCGCCGCCGCCGCGGCACAGGCCGCCTGAGCGCCGCAGGCAAGCGACCCATGGCCACACGCCGCGCCCCCGCCGCCAAACGCGCTGCCACTGCGGCTGGCACGCCCGCCCGCCCGGCGCCCACCCGAGCACCGGCCGCCGCCCGGCGCCAGCGCCCGCCGTTCACCGCCAGCCTGCTGCTGCCGCGGGTGTTTGCCGCCGCCTTCGGCGTGCGTGAAGCCGACCTGCAGCGCCTGCTGCGCGAGGCCGACCCGCACCGCGATGCGGGCGGCCTGAGCGGCTGCGCCCGTGCGCTGGCCGGGCTGCCGCCGGCGGCGGTGGCGCCCGAGGCGCTGCGGCAGTGGGACCTGGCCATCGCCGGGCATGAGGCGGCCATCGGCGCCGCGCGCAACGCCTGGGCGCGGGCGGCCGGCGAAGCACCGGCGGACTTCCGGCTGACGCATTTCCAGTGGCTGGCCTGCGCCGTGGTCGAGTGGCACCTGGGCGCCCTGCGCGACAACGCCGCGGCGCATGTGGCGCGCATCGAGCAGTTCCGCGCCGACGACCTTCCGCACCTGCCGCCCTACACCGCCGCTGACGCACGCAAGCTGGCCTGCTTCATGGCCACCGGCGCCGGCAAGACCCTGGTGCTGCACATGAACCTGCGGCAGTTCATCGCCCACGGGCTGTTCGCGCCGCAGCAGGTGCTGCTGCTGACGCCCAGTGAGGCGCTGTCGCGCCAGCACGGCGACGAACTGGCCGCGTCGGGCCTGCAAGGGCTGGGCGTGCGGGTGGCCGAGATCACCAAGTTCTATGTCGATGCGCCCGGCGCACGCCGGCCGAAGAAGGGCGTGAGTGAGCCCACGTCGCGCTACGAAGGGCCGAACCTGCTGCTGGTCGACGAAGGCCACAAGGGCGGCAGCAGCGGCGGCGAGCGTGACTGGCGCGAGGTGCGCGAGGCGCTGGCGGGCGGCGCCACCGAGGCGCAGGCCGGCTTCACCTTCGAGTATTCGGCCACCTTCGCGCAGATCGCCGACAAGGACGTCAGCCTGTACGACGACTACGCCCGCTGCGTGGCGGTGGACTTCGGCTATGCGCGCTTCTGGCGCGAGGGCTTCGGCAAGCAGCCGCGGCAGATCAATGCCGGCAACGCGGCCGGCGCCGACTTTGCGCTGGCCGCCGGACTGCTGGCCTTCTTCCAGCAGCGGCTGGCGTTTGCCGAGCATGCCGCGCTCGCCGACACCTACCGGGTAGCGCCGCCGCTGCTGGCCTGCGTGGGCCGCGACGTGACCGCCGGCGGCGCCGACGCCGACGTGGCGCGGCTGGTGGGCTTTCTGGCACAGGCTTGTGCGCAGCCCGCCTGGCTGGCCCAGCGCATCGACGAGGTGCTTGCCCTGGCCGAGCCGGCACAGACGGGCATCGGCCTGCCGCCGCTGGACCTGCGCTGGCTGCGGCAGACGATGGCCGGCCGCGGCTGGGGCGCCGCCGACGTGGCGGCGGAACTTGCGCGCCATGTGTTCGGCGGTGCCGGCGCGGTGACGGTGCACCCCGTCAGCGCGCAGGAGCTGGGCCTGCGCAGCGCGGGCGCGCCGGACGATGCCTATTTCGGCCTGATCCGCGTGGGCGAGGCCGGCAAGCTGGCCGACAACCTGGTGCGCGGCCGCATCGTGGCCCAGGGCGCACCCGACCGGCTGGCCGGCAGCCTGTTCGCCCGGCTGGACAACGATGCCCGGCTGACGGTGCTGATCGGCGCCAGGATGTTCATCGAAGGCTGGTCGAGCTGGCGCGTCAGCGCCCTGGGGCTGATGAACGTGGGCCGCAGCCCGGGTGCGGAGATCGTGCAGTTGTTCGGCCGCGGCGTGCGCCTGCGCGGCCGCGACTTCAGCCTCAAGCGCGACGACGACGGACCGCTGGCGCTGCAGGCATTGCAGAGCCTGCAGGTGTTCGGCGTGCGGGCCGACTACCTGCAGCAGTTCCTGGACATGCTGGCGCGCGAAGGTGTCAGGGCGGAAGTGCTGCATGTGCCGGTGACGCAGACGCCGCCGCTGCACAGCCTGGGCCTGCAGACGCTGCAGCCGTCCGACGAGCGCTTTGCGCAGTGCATTGCCTTCGACGCCGATGCGGTGGCGCCCGAGCACCTGCTGGTGGACCCGGACGTGCGGGTGTCGGTTGGGCTGGACGGCGCGCGCAGCCTGGGCCGGGCGCCGGTGCGTACGAACCTGCGCGACTTCGTCGATGCTGAGGCGGCGTACCAGCATGCACTGGCAGTCAAGCGCCGGCAGGCGCTGCCGGGCCTGGTGTTCGGCCGACCGGCCCTGCTGCAGTGGCTGGCGCGCTGCTCCGCCACCGCGCCGCAGGGCTGGTTCGATCACCCGACGCTGGGCCGGGCCCGGCGGCTGGACTGCGCCTTGCATGCGCTGGAAGCCGGCTTGCTGCGGGCGTTCCGCCAGGCCGAGCGGCGCTGGCGCATGGGCCGGCTGGCCGTGGCGGCACTGACCGAGGGCAATGCCGGGCTGCCGCAGGTCACGGATGCCAGCGGCACAAGGTTGGCATGGCGGCTGGAAGTGGACGTTGCCCGCGGCGTGCACGACGCCGTGCTGGGTGCGGTGCGGTCGGTGATCGAACAGGGACTGGCGCCTGCCGCGCTGCTGCAGGACGTGGAGGCGGTGCTGGCCCGCCACGGCGGCCACCTGCTGGACCTGGTGCCGCGCATCCAGGCGCTGCTGGACACGCCGGGCGCGCTGGAACGCGACGACCTGTTCCTGCCGTTGCCGCGGCTGCATGGCCTGCCGCACCTGTTCGCCCCGCTGCTGGCCGACAGCGCGCTGCCGGCCGGGGCCGCCCAGCCCGACACGCAGGCGCAGCTGGGCCTGTTCGACAACAACAACTGGACACCGAACGCCGCGCTGCAGATCCGCCCGCCGGCGCTGAACCCCGGCGAGACGCGCTTCGTGTGGAACCTGCGCGCCTGGTGGCAGCAGCACAGCGGCGCCGCGCCCTGGCAGGACATGTCGCTTTACCTGTTGCGCAACCCAGCGGCCGGCGGCCTGCGGCTGTGGCGTGACAGCGGCTTTGCGCCGGACTTCATGTTGTGGCTCAAGCGCGGCGACCGGCAGGTGCTGGGCCTGGTCGACCCCAAGGGCATGGCCCGGCAATGGCCCACCGACAAACTGGCCCTGATCGAGGAGTTGGAGGCCGCCGACCTCTCGCTGCCGGTGCGCGGCGCACTGCTGTCGGTCACGCTGCCTGAGCAGATGGCCCGCCCCGACGGGGTCGCCGCCGATCCCGCAGCACTGTGGCAGCGCCGGGTGCTGCTGCAGGACGATCCCGAACACATCGACCGCTTGATGAACCATCTCCTGGCTGCCCTGACGGCCATGCCGACACCATGAACAACCCGACCGCAGCGTTCCCCATCAGCATCGAATTCTTCCCGCCCAACACGCCGGTGGGCAGCGAGAAGCTCAAGACCGTGGTGCAGGACCTGAGCGTCCTGAACCCCGAGTTCTTCAGCGTGACCTACGGCGCCGGCGGCGCCACGCGTGACAAGACCCTGGCCACGGTGAAGGCCATCGCCGACCTGGGCTTTGAGGCCGCACCGCACCTGAGCTGCGTGGGCTCGACGCGTGAAGGCATCGCCGAGATCCTGGCGACCTACCGCGACCAAGGCATCCGCCGCCTGGTGGCGCTGCGCGGCGACCTGCCCAGCGGCACCGCGGTGGCCGGCGAGTTCCGCTATGCCAGCGAGCTGGTGCGCTTCATCCGCGAGACGCAAGGCAGCGACTGGCACATCGAGGTGGCGGCCTACCCCGAGTACCACCCCGAGCAGCGCTACGCCGCGCGCGACCTGCAGCACTTCGCCGACAAGGTGAAGGCGGGCGCCGATTCGGCGATCACGCAGTTCTTCTTCAACCCCGACGCCTACTTCCACTTCGTCGACGCGGTGCGCAAGCTGGGCGTCACCGCGCCCATCGTGCCGGGCGTGATGCCAATCCACAGCTTCGCGCGCATCGTGCAGTTCGCCCAGCGCGACGGCATCGAGATCCCGCGCTGGGTGATGCTGAAGATGGAGGGCTACATGGACGACGCCGCGTCGATCCGCGCCTTCGGCATCGACGTGGTGGCCCAGCTTTGCCAGCGCCTGATCGATGGCGGCGCCCCGGCCATCCACTTCTACGCGCTGAACCAGAGCGCGCTGACGCTGGAGATCTGCAGCCGGCTCAAGCGCTGATTCAGCCGTTGACCGCCGCCGCCTGCGCCCGCAGCCACTCGGCCAGCGCCTGCGCATCGGGCCGGTTGGCGGCCGCGGGTGACAGCAGCAGGAAGTAGGCACGCGCCGTGTCGGTGGCTTCGCCGAAGGGCACGGCGAGCTGGCGCTTCTTGAGCAGCGCGTCGATCAGCGGCCGGCGGCCCAGGGCGACGCCGTGACCGGCCAGCGCGGCAGCGATGGCTTCGTTGTAGCTGTTGAAGGTGAGCCGCGCCGCCGGTTGCAGCTGCGGCTGGCCGAGCTGGCGCAGCCAGGGCTCCCACTCCAGCGGCATGCCGGCGCCGCCGGGGTCGGCCACCTGCAGCAGCGTGTGGTGCACCAGGTCGGCCGGTGTGCGCAGCGGGTGCGGCTTGCGCCGCAGCAGCGCCGGGCTGCACACCGGCACCAGCACCTCGCCGAACAGCCGCTCGCCGTCAGCGCCCTGCACAGCGCAGTAGCGCACCGCGATGTCAAAGCCATCGCGCTTGAGATCCCGGCGCTCGAAGCTGGCGTCGATGCGCACATCCACGCCCGGATGCTCGCCGGTGAAGCCGGCCAGGCGCGGGATCAGCCACAGCGCGGCGAAGCTGGGCGTGGTGGTCAGCGCCAACGGCGCCGGCGGGCGCGGCGCGCGCACGGCGGCAATCGCCTCGCCGAGCTGGGCAAGCGCGCTGCGCGTGGCCACCAGCAGCCGCTCGCCGGCCGGCGTCAGCACCAGGGCACGGTGGCGGCGCTCGAACAACGGCACGCCCAGCGCCGATTCCAGCGCCTGCACCTGCCGGCTCAGCGCCGACTGGGTGATGAAGCGCTCGGCCGCGGCCAGCGTGATCGAGCCATGCCGGGCCACGGCCTCGAAGGCGACCAGCAGGTCCAGCGGCGGCAGGCGGTGGGGGCTGTTTGACATGCGCCAGACGTATGCGAGGGATGCAAATTCAACGTTTGTCGGACGACCTGTCCAGAGACATCATGGCGGCACGGCGTTGGTGATGGCATGGCTTCCCATGCAGCCAGCGCATTCAAGGAGTCTGCCATGCAACTCAACCTCCACCAAGCCCTGGTGCCGCTGACCAGCCCCGTGCCGCTGCGCCTGCAGTCGGCCCGCGGCACGCGCGTGCGCAGCCTGGCCGGCACGCTGTGGGTCACGGTCGACGGCGAACGCGAAGACCATGTGCTGGCGCGCGGCGAGTCCTGGGTCGTCGACACCGACGCGCCGGTGCTCGTCAGCCCGCTGCGGGGCACGGCCACGGTCGGGCTGTGCGACCAGCCGCAACCGGAGGAGCGCTCGCTGACCCGCCTGCTGCACCTGCTGTGGCCGGCGCGCACCGGCCTGGCCAGCCTGCCCGAAGCCGCCTGATCAGCCCAGCTCGCTGCGGCGCGGCAGGTCGGCGCCGCGGCGGCTGCAGGTGATCGCCGCGGCGCGGGCGGCGAAGGCCAGCGCCTCGGCCAGGGCCGCATCGTCGATCGCCGCCAGTGCCGTCGGCGTCAGCCGCCCGGTCTCGGCGGCCCAGGTCAGCAGCGCGGCCTGGAAGGTGTCGCCGGCGCCCACGGTGTCGGCCACCGTCACCTGCACCGGCGGCGTCACCACGCGGCCGCGCGGCGTGAAGCCCACCGCGCCCTCGCCGCCGCGCGTCACCACCACCAGGGGCGTGCCGGCGGCCAACGCATCGGCGGCGAACTGCTCGATGGATCGGTCCGGGTACAGCAGGGCCAGGTCCTCGTCGCTGACCTTCAGCAGGTGTGTGCGCGGCAGCATCCACTGCAGCGTGGCGCGCCACACGTCCAGGTCGGGCTCGACATTGGTGCGGATGTTGGGGTCGTAGGCGATCACGCTGCGGCGGTGCTCGCGCTCGACCAGGGCGCGCTGCGTGGCCGCCACCGGCTGCACCACCATCGCATAGCTGCCAAAGTGGAAGCAGTTGGCCTCGGGCGGAATCGCGGCCAGGTGTTCTTCGCGCAGCAGCCGGTCGGCGCAGCCGTGGCCGTAGAAGGCATAACTGGGCACGCCGCGGGCGTCCAGGCCGATCAGGCTGAGCGTCGCGGGCGCGTCGATGCGCGGCGTGGCGCGCGGGTCGATGCCCTCGTCGTGCAGCGCCTGCATCAGCCGGTCGCCGGCAAAGCCGGTGCCGATGCCGCCGCAGAAGCCCACCGGCTGGCCCAGCCGCGCCAGGCCCATCGCGACGTTGAACGGGCTGCCACCGATGCGGCCGTCGAAACCGATGCCGGTGGGGGTGCTGCCGGTGGCGAACACGTCGAACAGCGCTTCTCCGCAGACGATGAACATGGCGCGTGGGCTCCTGGGGTTTTCCATTAATCAATCAACTTGATTTATTTAAACACGCTGCGCAGAATGTCGCCATCCGTTGAATCCCCAACGGCAGCGGGCCCCAAGCAGCACAGCCAAGAGCGGCCCCTCACTCAAGCGACCCCCAAGCCCCTTCAGGAGACCGTTCCATGCGCACCACCTTCATCGCCTCCGCCCTGGCCCTGGCTGCCGGCAGCGTGTTGGCCCAGGCCCAGCCCGTCATTGGCCTGATCACCAAGACCGACACCAACCCGTTCTTCGTGAAGATGAAGGAAGGCGCCGAGGCCGCCGCCAAGGCCAAGGGCGCCAAGCTGCTCAGCGGTGCGGGCAAGACCGACGGCGACAACGCCGGCCAGATCGCCCACCTGGAGAACATGATCGCCGCCGGTGCCAAGACCATCCTGATCACGCCCAGCGACAGCAAGGCCATCGTGCCGGCGCTGAAGAAGGCGCGCGACAAGGGCGTGATGGTGATCGCGCTGGACAGCCCCACCGACCCGCAGGACGCCACCGACGCCCTGTTCGCCACCGACAACTACAAGGCCGGCGAGCTGATCGGCCAGTACGCCAAGGCCGCGCTCGGCGGCAAGCCGGCCAAGATCGTCACGCTGGACCTGTTCCCCGGCCACCCGGTGGGCGCGCAGCGGCACAACGGCTTCCTGAAGGGCTTCGGCCTGGCCGCGCCCGACGCCAAGAGCAACGAGCTGGGCAAGGCCGCCGAGGTGGTGTGCATGGCCGACAGCTTCGGCGACCGCGCCAAGGGCCAGACCGCGATGGAGAACTGCCTGCAGAAGGCCGGTGACGTGAACGTGGTCTACACCATCAACGAGCCCGCCGCCGCCGGCGCCTTCAATGCGCTGAAGAAGGCCGGCAAGGACAAGGGCGTGATCATCGTCAGCGTCGACGGCGGCTGCGCGGGCATCGCCGACGTGGGCGCGGGCGTCATCGCCGCCACCAGCCAGCAGTACCCGCTGAAGATGGCGGCCATGGGTGTGGAAGCCGGCGTCGAGTACGCCAAGACCGGCAAGAAGGTGGCCGGCTACACCGACACCGGTGTGACGCTGATCGCCAGCAAGGCGATGGCTGGTGTCGACAGCAAGGACGTGAAGACGGGCACCGACCTCTGCTGGGGAAAAAAGTAACCCCCCCGTAGCGGCTCACGCCGCTCCAGAACTGGACCCACCCCCGCAGCGGCTTCGCCGCTCCCCCTCAAGGGGGCGAAGCCAGCGGCCCGGCACAGCCGGTTCCGCGGCTTCCGCTTGATGGGCGCGGCTTCGCGCGCCTTGCTCTACACACCCACCTGAGGCTGTGACATGAAGCTCCCACCGATCGGCCAGCTCGGGCCCTTCATCGCGCTGTTGATCGCCTGCGCCTTCTTCGCGACGCAGAGCCCCAACTTCCTGACCGGCGGCAACCTGAGCCTGATCCTGCAGCAGGTGATGGTGGTGGGCGTGATCGCCATCGGCCAGACCCTGATCGTGCTGACCGCCGGCATCGACCTGTCCTGCGGCATGGTGATGGCCCTGGGCAGCATCGTGATGACCAAGCTGGCGGTGGAGATGGGCCTGCCCGCGCCGCTGGCCATCCTGGCCGGCATCGGTGTGACAGCCGGCTTCGGCCTGGTCAACGGCCTGCTGGTGACAAGGGTGAAACTGCCGCCCTTCATCGTCACCCTGGGCACGCTGAACATCGCGTTCGCGATCACCCAGCTTTACAGCAACGCGCAGACGGTGACCGACGTGCCGCCGCTGATGACCTGGCTGGGCAACACCTTCGCCATCGGTGGCACCGAGGTCGGCTTCGGCACGGTGCTGATGATCGTGCTGTACCTGGGCGTGTGGTTCTGGCTGCGCGAGACCGCCGCCGGCCGCCATGTCTACATGGTCGGCAACAACCCCGAGGCGACGCGCCTGGTCGGCATCCCGACCGACCGCGTGCTGCTGGGCGTCTACGTGCTGGCCGGCGTGTTCTACGGCATCGCCAGCCTGCTCAGCGTGGCCCGCACCGGCGTGGGCGACCCGAACGCCGGCCAGACCGAGAACCTGGACGCCATCACCGCCGTGGTGCTGGGCGGCACCAGCCTGTTCGGCGGGCGCGGCGTGATCCTGGGCACGCTGATCGGCGCGGTCGTCGTCGGCGTGCTGCGCAACGGCCTGACGCTGATGGGCGTGGCCTCGGTCTACCAGGTGCTGATCACCGGCATCCTGGTGATTGCAGCGGTTGCAGTCGACCAGTTGTCCCGCAAGGGCGCACGTTGAACACGGCAGGAGCACACACCATGAGCCAACAAAAACTCGTGCTGCAGGGCAAGGGCCTGGTCAAGCGCTACGGCCAGGTCACCGCGCTGGATGGTGCCGACTTCGAGCTGCGCGCCGGCGAGATCCTGGCGGTCATCGGCGACAACGGCGCCGGCAAGTCCAGCCTGATCAAGGCGCTGTCGGGCGCCACCATTCCCGACGAGGGCGAGATCCTGCTCGACGGCAAGCCAGTGAGCTTCGGCACGCCGATGGACGCCCGCCGCGCCGGCATCGAATGCTGCTACCAGGACCTGGCCGTGGCCCCGGCGATGACCATCACCGAGAACCTGTTCATGGGCCGCGAGCTGCGCCGCCCGGGCTTCCTGGGCAACGTGCTGCGCATGATGGACAAGAAGGCGATGCTGGAGACGGCGATTGCCCGCATGGCCGACCTGAAGGTGGGCATCCGCTCGATGACGCAGGCGGTGGAGACGCTGTCGGGCGGCCAGCGCCAGTGCGTGGCGGTGGCGCGTGCGGCGGCCTTTGCCGAGCACGTGGTGATCCTCGACGAGCCCACCGCCGCCCTGGGCGTGAAGGAGGGCAACATGGTGCTGGAGCTGATTCGCCGGGTGCGCGACAAGGGCCTGCCGGTGATCCTGATCAGCCACAACATGCCGCATGTGTTCGAGATCGCCGACCGCATCCACGTTGCCCGCCTCGGCAGGCGGGCCGCGGTGCTGAACCCGAAGAAGATCAGCATGAGCGACACCGTGGCGGTGATGACCGGCGCGATGCCACCCGAGCAGATCCCGACGGAATGCCTGGCCTGAGCCCCCGCAGGTGAACGACACCACGGCCGAGCGCCTCAAGCCCCGCGGCTCCAGCCAGGGCGGGCTGCGCCAGTACAACGAGCGCGTGGTGCTGCAGGCCATCCGCCTGCACGGCGCCCTGCCCGGCGCCGAGATCGCCCGCGTGACCCAGCTCACCGCGCAGACGGTGAGCCTGATCACCAAGCGGCTGGAGGCCGACGGCCTGCTGCTGCGCGGCGCGCCCCTGCGCGGCAAGGTGGGCCAGCCATCGGTGCCGCTGCGGCTCAACCCCGACGGCGCGCTGGCCATCGGCATCAAGGTCGGCCGGCGCAGCCTGGACGTGCTGCTGGTCGACTTCGCCGGCGCGGTGCGCCAGCGCTGGACCCTGGCCTACGACTACCCCGAGCCCGACACCCTGCTGGCCGAGATCGGCGCGCGCCTGGCCGAGGTGCAGCGCCTGCTCAGCCCCGCCGAATGGGCGCGGGTGCAGGGCGTGGGCATCGCCGCGCCGTTCAGCCTGGGCGGCTGGCAGACCCTGCTGGACATGCCCGCCGACGTGGCCGCGCGCTGGCCCACGGTGAACCTGCGCGCCGGCGTGGCGACGCTGACCGAGCTGCCGGTGACGCTGATCCGCGACACCGCCGCCGCCTGCGTGGCCGAGCTGGTGGCCGGTCGCGGGCGCAGCGTGCCGAGCTTTCTCTACGTCTTCGTCGACACCTTCATCGGCGGCGGCCTGGTGCTGGACAGCCACCTGCGCGCCGGCCTGCACGGCAACGCCGGGGCCATCGGCTCGCTGCCGCTGGCCCTGCCCGGCCAGCACGGCCCCGGCACCGCCGGGCCCGACGGCACGCCGCCGCAGCTGCTGAGCGTGGCCTCGCTGGCCAACCTGGAGGCGCTGTACCGCCAGCACGGCCTGGACGCGGGCGCCGTGGCCGACGACCGCGCCCTGCAGGCCCCCTGGCTGGCGCACACCACCGCCTGGCTGCAGGACGCGGCGGCAGCGGTGGCCCTGGCCGTCAACGGCGCGGCCTGCCTGCTCGACCTGGAAAGCGTGATCGTCGACGGCTCGTTCAGCCACGGCCTGCAGGCCGCCCTGGTGGCTGCCCTGCAGCCGGCGCTGGACCGCTACAGCTGGGAAGGCGTGACCCGCCCCGCCCTGCTGCCCGGCACCATCGGCCCCGACGCCCGTGCGCTGGGCGGCGCCCTGCTGCCGCTGCACGCCAACTTCTCGCCCGACCGCGACCTGTTCCTGAAGATCGCCGCCGCCTGACGGGCGGCTGTCAGCACCGCCGCGGCGAGGGGCATCGACCACCCGCCGCGGCCCGATGTGCGCGATTTGATAAGCATCAGGCCGCCGAGGACATCACCCGGCCGGCCATCGATCGGTCAGCGCACCGCCGGGCGGCGGTGCGGGAATGTCGTCGATGAACTGCAGCAGGTCGTCGCTGTGGGGCATGGCGGGCCCCTCAAGCCCCTCGGGTACGCTGGGCATCGACCCGCCCACCCGGCCCGGGGGTGGGGCACGCAGGCCCGGGATGGTCAGCCCGGCCACGGCGGTCCCACACTCGCGCGCATGCCCGCCGCCCTGACAACCGCACCGATGCCCGCACCGCGCACCGCCCGCCCGCAGCCGCGGCGCGGTTTCAGCCTGGTCGGGCAGCTGGCCGCGCTCAGCCTGGCCGGCACGCTGTCGGCCGGCGCGCTGGGCACGCTGGGCGCGCTGGACAGCCAGGCCCGCGAGACCGCCCTGGCCCGCCTGGCCGCCAGCGCCGCCACCGCGATGGCGCTGAACCAGGCCGCCTGCCTGCTTGACGAGCAGCGCACCGGTCCCGGCCGCTGCCAGCCGGTGCGCGACTGCGCCGATGTCGCCGGGCTGCTGATGAACGACCTGCCCGCCGGCTACACCGTGCCGGCGCAGCCGCTGTCGGCGCAGGGCACCCGCTGCAGCGTGCAGCGCCTGGGCGACGGCGCCAGCGCCGGCTTCCACGGCGTGGCCGCAGGCGGCTGATCAGTCGGCCATCAGCTCCAGCAGGCTGGGCCCGCGGCCCACGTCCGGCGCCACCGGCGGCACCCAGCTCACGCCTTCCTCGGCAGACCAGCGCGCCAGGCTGCCATCGGCCAGGCCGCGGCTGATCACGGCATCCAGTGCCGGCCGCAGCACGGCCTCGCTCTCCAGCGTGACGAAGCCCAGGTTGATGCCGATCGGCCGCCGCCAGGCCGCGGCCGCCAGGGTGGCGCCGGGGTGCTGCACCAGCCAGCCGTCGAACAGCGCCAGCGGCAGCAGCACGGCATCGAAGCGGCGCTTGGTGCCGGGCGCAGGCGCTGCGGCCAGTTCGTCCAGCGGCTGCTCCTTCTGGCCCAGCGACACCAGCCGGCTGCGCAGCGCGCCGTTCTTCCAGCCCAGCGCCATCGCCCCGCCCAGGGTGCCGGCGACGACGCCGATGCGGCGCTCATTGGCGTTGTTCACCACGTCCTGCAGGCGCAGCAGCGGCGGCGCGCCGGCCGGCTGCACCACGCCCAGCGCCGCGGCGATGTAGGCGCGGCCCGGGGCCAGCGGCTGCAATGCGATGAACGGCCGCTCGCGCTTGCGCTTGGCCCCGGGGAAATCGGGCGTGCGCGCCTTGTCGCCCTCGGCCGGGCGCAGGTCGGCGCGCAGCAGCGGAAAGCCGCTGACTGCGTCGCAGACGCCGGCCGCCAGCAGCGCCGCCACCTCGCGCGCCAGCGAGCTTTCCTTCTCGTAGCTGGTCTCGAAGGGCACCACCTTCAGCGGCCGGCCCAGCGATTCCGCCGCGGCCTGGGCGATGCGCACATCCAGCCCGCGCGGCTGGCCGGCGACCAGGTGCGACAGCGGCGGGTTGTCGGCCGCCACGCAGACGGTCAATGGCGCGAGCTGCTGCGCCAGCGCGTTGCCGGCCAGCAGCAGGGCTGCGGCCAGCAGCGCCGGGCGCCGCTCAGTTCTCCTTGCCACCGCGGCTGCCCACGTAGGCCCAGAGCACGGCGATCTGCTCGGGTGTCAGCGCGTCCTTGAACGAAGGCATGTTGCCCTTGCCGTTGGTCACGCTGTGCTGGAAGCGCTCGGCCTGGTCGACCGGGAACTTGCGCAGGTCGTAGACCGTGGTGCCGGCGTTGACCATGTTGCGGCCGTGGCACTGGGCGCAGGTGCGGTGGAACTGCTCGCGCCCGGCCTCGATCTGCGCGGTCTCGAACTTGCCGCCGGTGGCCTGCGCGAGCGTGGCCGCCGGCAGGGCCGCCGCCAGGCCCGCGATGCGGACCAGGCGGGCGGCGATCACACGGGATCGCAGGGTCATTTCAGAGCAAACGTCCACACACTGCCACCCGCGGGCGTGGCCGCCATGCGCTCGTCGCCCAGCACCGCCCACACGCCACCGGCGCCGGCCACGATGCTCACGTATTGCTTGCCCTTGTGCTCCCAGGTGACGGGCAGGCCGATGATGCCGGTGCCGACGTTGAACTCGTAGAGCTTCTTGCCGTTGGTGGCGTCCACCGCGATGAACTCGCCCGTGGCCGCGCCGGTGAACACCAGGCCACCGCCGGTGGACAGGGTGCCGGCCATGCTCGGCTGGCCGGGCCAGGGCATCTGCCACTTGCTCTTGCCGGTCAGCGGGTCGATGGCGCTCAGGAAGCCGTGGGTCTGGCCCTTGGTGAAGTTCACGCCGCGCAGGTTCACGCCCACGTACCACTCGCCGCGCTTGTAGTCCTGCTTGGCGATCTGGTAGGGCCAGCTCATGTTGAGCGTGTTGGCATAGGCCAGGCCGGTGGCCGGGTTCCAGGACATCGGCGTCCAGTTCTTGCCGCCCAGCACCGACGGCCAGACCTCGACGTCCTCGCCGGCACGGGCGCGGCGCGTCACGTCGCTCTCGACCGGGCGGCCGGTGGCCATGTCGATCTTCTCGGCCCAGTTGACCTTGACGTACGGGTTGGCCTTCAGCAGCTTGCCGTTGGCGCGGTCCAGCACGTAGAAGAAGCCGTTGCGGTTGGCCTGCGCCAGCACCTTGCGCGGCTGGCCGTCGACCTTCATGTCGACCAGCATGCCGACCTCGGTGGCGTCGTAGTCGTAGGGGTCGTTGGGGCTGAACTGGTAGTGCCAGACGAGCTCGCCAGTCTTCGGGCGGATGGCGACCACCGAGCACACGTACAGGTTGTCGCCCAGGCGCACCTGCGGGTTCCACGGGCCGGCGTTGCCGGTGCCCCAGTAGACGAGGTCCAGGTCGGGGTCGTAGGCGCCGGTCAGCCAGGTGGGCGCACCGCCCTTGCTGTGGGTGTCGCCGGGCCAGGTGTCGCCGCCCTTCTGTCCGGGCGCGGCGGTGGTGTAGAACTTCCACAGGTGCTTGCCGGTGGCCGGGTCCCAGCCGTCGATGAAGCCGCGGGTGCCGTACTCGCCGCCGGCAATGCCGGTGATCACCACGCCGTTGGCGATCAGCGGTGCGCTGGTCATCGCATGGCCGTCCTGGTAGTCGGCGGCCTTCATCTTCCACAGCGTCTTGCCGGTCTTGGCGTCCATCGCCATCACGTGGGCGTCCAGCGTCACGCGGTAGAGCTTGCCGTCGTAGATCGCCGCGCCGCGGTTCAGGATGCCGCAGCAGGCGTACTTGAAGACGTCCTGCGGCAGCTCGATCTCCTGCTTCCACAGCTGCTTGCCGGTCAGCGGGTCGAGCGCGATGGTGGTGTTGAAGGTGGTGACGTACATCACCCCGTCGTGCACGATGGGCTGGCTCTCCTGGCCCTGCGGGTTGTTCAGGCTGTAGGCCCAGGCCGGCTGCAGCTTGCCGGCGTTCTTGGTGTTGATCTGCTTGAGCGGGCTGTAGCGCTGGTTGTTGTAGCCCATGCCGTAGGTCAGCACGTCACCCGGCGTGGCGGCGTCGGCCTTCAGGGCCGCGTCGGACTGCGCCAGCACCGGCGGTGCGGACAGGGTTGCCAGCGCCGCCGCAGCGGCCAGCCATCGTGTGAAGTTCATGGGCCTCGTCTCCTCGTGGTGGATGTGTCCGCCGGTGTGGCGTGCAAGCCTGGCGGCTGGCGGGAAGATTTCCCGAACGCGCATCTTGGTTGTTTGGCGCAGCGCTGTCCATGGCGCCCGGGTAGTCCCGCCCCGGGTTGCCCCTAGTGCGCCCGGGTGCAGGCGCCTGCCTACAGTGCGGCGCGCGCCCGGCGTCCGCCGCGTGTGCCGGGCGGTGTTGCAGCGTGCAACACCGGCGCGGTCAGCGGACCTGCGCGATTCCCCCGCGACCTTGCGCGACCGCCTTCACGATGACCAGCTCCAACGAACTCCAGTCCCGGCTGCAGACGGTGCGCAGCCACTACCGCACCAGCCCCTGGATCCAGCCCCGCGAGGACGAGGCACCACTCTTGCGCAGCTGGCAGCGCTGCCACGACGCGGGCATGCGCGGCCACGAGCAGGTGAGCTTCGAGCTGGTGTCGCGCTCGCTGCTGGCCACGCTGAACGACGAGCACGGCGCCCTGGTGCGCTGCGCCCGGCCCGAGACCGAGCGCCTGGCCCATGCCCTGCGCGGCACCGGCAGCGCGGTGCTGCTGTTCAATGCCCGCGGCGTGGTGATCGACCGCCTGTGCCACGAGGCCGCCACGCCGGCCGCGCTGCTGGCGTCCTCGCGGCCGGGCATCAACCTGGCCGAGCGCTGCGTGGGCACCAGCGCGCCGGCGATCTGCCTGGCCGAGGGCCTGCCCTACCTGGTGGGCCGCGACGCGCACTTCTTCGACAACGTGCGGCCCTTCTTCTGCGTGGCCGCGCCCATCGACGCGCCAGACGGCCTGCGCCTGGGCGTGCTGGACATCACCAGCTACGACAGCGTGCCCGCCTTCGACGTGCTGTCGCTGGTGACCGACGCCGCCGCGGCGATCGAGAACAGCCTGTTCCGCCCCGGCCCGGCCCGGAGCAGCTGGTGCTGCACTTCCACCCGCGCGCCGAGCTGCTGGGCACGCCGATGCAGGGCCTGCTGCTGGTCGAGGCCGACGGCCGCGTCGCCGGCGCCAACCGCATGGCCGCCCGCCTGCTGTGCCTGCAGCGCGGCCAGCTCGTCGGCCAGCACTTCGGCAGCCTGTTCGACCGCCGGCTGCCGGGCGTGTTCGGTGCGTCGCCGCGCCCCTGCGGCGGCCTGGTCGAGATGCAGACCCACGTCGGCCTGCAGGTGGTGGCGCGCTTCGACTGCGCCGGGGCGCCGGACCTGGCCGGGCAGGTGCTGGACGACCTGCCGGCGACCGGCGGCAGCCCAGCGGCCGCGGTGCCGGCCAGCCTGCGCAGCCTGGAATGCCAGGCCATCGAGCGCACCCTGGCCGCGCTGGGCGGCAACGTGTCGGCCACCGCCAAGGCCCTGGGCATCAGCCGCAACACCATCTACCGCCGCCGCCAGCATGGCTGACACCAAGTCGCCCCCCCGCACCAGCACCCGACCCGCCGCCCGCCACCCGGCACGTTCCACCGCCAGCGCCGCCGACCGCCAGCTGCGCCCGCTGCTGCAGGACTGCCGGCGCCTGCTGTCCGAGCGTGGCGAAGCCAACGGACCCGGCATCGCCGCGGCCATCGTGCGCCAGATCGACGCGCTGACCGACGATCAGCGCACCCGCTTCTTCGACCACCTGGCGCGCGACTTCTCGCCCGACCCGCAGCAGGTGCTGGCCGCCGCCCTGGCCTATGCCAAGGCGCCGGGCCAGGCGGCCAACCTGATCGCGCTGACCCAGGCCGCCGAGCCGCCGCGGCAGGAGCTGTTCCGCCGCCTGAACCGCGCCCCCGGCGGCACCGCGGCCATCGTGCGGCTGCGCCGCGCGCTGCTGGAGCGGCTGCCGCGCCATCCGGCGCTGGCCGGCGTCGAGCACGAGGGCAACTTCCTGATCAAGCGCGTGGCCGAGCAGCTCAAGCGCGAACTGCCGCAGCTGCGCACGTTCTGCACGCTGTCGCCCATCCCCGGCCTGATGGGCTGGCTGCACAAGGCCATCGACCCCACCCAGGTGGGCAGTGCCCTGGCCGGCATGCCGGCAGCGGCCACCGAGCGTGCGGTGCATGCCCTGGCCCTGCTGCGCGGCGCGGCTGGCGACGACCTGCACGCGCTGCTGCAGCACCCCACCCTGGCCGCGCTGCCGGCCGATGCCCACCATGCGCTGTGGCGCCTGGCCGCGCTGTACCTGGTGAACCGCAGCCCGCAGCCCGGCGGCGACCCGGTGGCGCGCTTCCACCTGGACAACGGCGCCCGGCTGGAGCGGCTGAACGCCCAGGCCAACCTGGCGCCCAAGGGCCTGAAGCAGAGCGCCGGCCTGATGATCAACGACCTCTACGACCTGGGCCGCATCGAGCATTGCCACGACCGTTTCGTGCAGGGCCGCGTAGTACATTCCCGCGCCCTGTCGGCCTTGCTCTGACTGCACCATTGCCGGCAACAGCGGGCTTCAGCGCCCGTCAAAACAGACTGGAGACATTTCGATGCGCACACCCACCACGCGCCGCGCCTTGCTTGGCGCAGCCGCCCTGGCCGTGGCCGCCCCGTGGACGCAGGCCCTGGCCCAAACGCAGACGTGGCCCACCAAGCCGGTCACGATCGTCGTGCCCTTCCCGGCCGGCGGTGGCACCGACGCCTTCGCCCGCCCGCTGTTCGCGGCGATGACCAAGAACGCCGGCAAGCAGTTCGTCATCGACAACAAGGGCGGCGCGGGCGGCACCCTGGGCGCCGGGCTGGCGGCCCGCGCCGCACCCGACGGCTACACCTTCTTCATGGGCGCGGTGCACCACGCCATCGCGCCGTCGATGTACCCGAAGCTGGACTACAACATCGAGAGCGACTTCATCCCGGTGGGTCTGATCAGCAGCGTGCCGCAGGTCATCGTCGTGAACCCGCAGCGGGTGCCGGCCACCGACCTGCCCGGCCTGCTGGCCTACCTGCGCAAGAACCCGGCCAAGCTGAACTACGGCTCGGCCGGCAACGGCACCAGCCACCACCTGGCCGGCGAGCTGTTCAAACTGCAGACGAAGACGTTCATCACCCACATCCCGTACCGCGGCGCGGGCCCGGCGCTGCAGGACCTGATCGCCGGCCAGGTGGACATGATGTTCGACGGCCTGGGCTCGTCGGCCACGCACATCAAGAACGGCCGCATCAAGGCGCTGGCCGTGGCGTCGACCACGCGGGCGCCGGGCTTCCCCGACCTGCCCACCAGCGTGGAAGGTGGCGTGCCCACCTACCAGGTGGCCACCTGGTACGGCCTGTGGGCGCCCAAGGGCACGCCGCAGGCCGCCATCGACGCGATGACCGCCGAGATGAAACGGGCGCTGGGCAGCGACGAGCTGAAGGCCGCCTGGGCCGGCCTGGGCGCCAATCCGCCCAACCTGTGGGGCCCGGACTTCGGCCGCTTCGTCAACGGCGAGATCAAGCGCTGGGCCGAAGTTGTGAAGGGCTCCGGAGCAAAGCTGGACTGACAAGATGACCGTGAACGCCAACCTCTTCAGCGCCCTGCGCGCTGCCTTCCCCGCCGACCTGTCAACCACCGCCGTCGACGTGGCCGACGGCCCGCAGGCGGGTGCGAAGTACACGTGGTCCGACATCGACCGCGGCACCGCGATGCTGGCCAACCTGCTCGACAGGCTGCAACTGCCCGCCGGCAGCCGGGTGGCGGTGCAGACCGAGAAGAGCGTCGAGGCACTGATGCTGTATCTGGCGGTGCTGCGCGCCGGCCATGTCTTCCTGCCGCTGAACACGGCCTACCAGGAAGCCGAGATCGCCTACTTCATCGGCAATGCCGAGCCGGCGGTGGTGGTGTGCTCGCCGAAGAACTTCGCCTGGGTCAGCCGCATCGCCTTCAGTGCCGGCACCGGCCATGTGTTCACGTTGGGCGAGGCGCGTGACGGCAGCCTGCTGGAGCGCGCCGCAGCGCAGTCCGACACGCACACGCCCGCGGTGCGCGGCGCGGATGACCTGGCCGCCATCCTCTACACCAGCGGCACCACCGGGCGCAGCAAGGGCGCGATGCTCAGCCACGGCAACCTGCTGAGCAATGCCACCACACTGAAGTCGTACTGGGACTGGCAGCCCGGCGACGTGCTGATTCACGCACTGCCCATCTTCCACGTGCACGGCCTGTTCGTCGCGGTGCACGGCGCCCTGCTCAACGGCAGCCCGATGGTGTGGTTCGGCAAGTTCGACCCCAAGGCCGCCATCGCCCGCATGGCCGGGGCCACGGTGATGATGGGCGTGCCCACGCTCTATGTGCGCATGCTGGCCGAACCCTCGCTGACCCGCGCGGCGGTGAAGAACATGCGTTTGTTCATCAGCGGCTCGGCGCCGCTGCTGGTCGAGACCTTCGACAGCTGGACCGAGCGCACCGGCCATGTGCTGCTGGAGCGCTACGGCATGAGCGAGACGGTGATGCTGACCAGCAACCCCTGCAAGCCGCAGGACGGTGCACGCCGCCGCGGCACCGTCGGCCCGGCCCTGCCCGGCGTGGGCCTGCGGGTGATGGACGACGACGGCAAGCCTTGCGCGGCGGGCGACATCGGCCACATCCAGGTGAAAGGCCCGAACGTCTTCAGCGGCTACTGGCGCATGCCCGAGAAGACCGCCGAGGAGTTCACCGCCGACGGCTGGTTCAAGACCGGCGACGTGGGCAAGGTGGAGTCCGACGGCTACGTGACCATCGTCGGCCGCAGCAAGGACCTGATCATCAGCGGCGGCTACAACATCTACCCGGCCGAGATCGAGGGCTTCATCAACGACATGCCCGGCGTCGCCGAATCGGCGGTGATCGGCGTGCCGCACCCCGACTTCGGCGAAGGCGTCGTGGCCGTGGTCGTGGCCCACCCGGGCGCCACGCTGGACGGCGCGGCGATGATCGCCAGGCTCAAGGCCAGCATCGCCAACTTCAAGGTGCCCAAGCACCTGTTCGTCGTGGCCGACCTGCCGCGCAACGCCATGGGCAAGGTGCAGAAGAACCTGCTGCGGGCGCAGCACAAGGGGTTGTTCGACTGAGCTGCGGCCGGCGGCAGCGGGCCGACGCCCGTCGGCACATCGCCAGGGCATCCCACATTTCCAGGATGCGACACGCTCACCCGGCAAATTATGCTGGGCTGCAGGCGCGTCGCCCTGCAGCGCGCGGAGCCCAGCATGTCCAGTTCGCCAACACCGGTGCGGCGCCTGCCTCGGCGCCGACCTGCCATCGCCGCCACCGTCGGTGCGGCCCTGCTGGCCGGCTGCGGTGTGCTGAACCCGGTGCCAGAAACAGCCTTGACGACCCGCCTCTGGCCGCAACGCCCAGCCACCCAGCAAACGGCCCAGGCCAGCGGCACGGCCGGCACTGGGACCGATGCGGGGTGCACCGACGCCGGAATCTACGTTGGCGGCCTGGATCTGGCCATGTGCGAGGTCGACCTGCGCCGCCGCGCCTATCTGCGCCACGGGGCCGATGTCATCAATACCGAGGCCAACTACAACGCCCTGCTGTGGCCGCTGGGCGCGGCGGCGGTCCACGAGAAGCTGCGGGGCGCGCCCAACGCCAAGCTGCTGCTGCCGGCGGTGCTGGCCTCGGCGAGCTACGGCTTCCTCAAGGCGGGCATCCCGGAACGGCAGAAACTGTACCTGACGGCATCGCGCCAGCTGGCCTGCGCCGTCGTCGCCGCCGGGCCTGATCTGTACCTGGAGAAAGAGATCGAACAGCAGACCGGCACGCCGATGGTGTCGCCCTACTCGCTGCGCGGCGCGTTGGTCCAGCTGGGTATCGCCATCAACGCCTACGAGGACGCACGCGCCGAACTGCTGGCGGCGCTACGGCCGAACCCGGGCAAGCCGGCCGTGCCGGCGGCCGCCAAGAGCAGCAATGTCTACGACAAGTGGCGCAGCAAAGGCGGCGGCGGCCGTGCCGCCGTCACGGGCAGCGACACGCGGCCACAGGTCGCGGCCCAGACCCTGGCGCGCCTGAAGCATGCCCGTGAGCAACTGGCGCTGGGCCAGGCGCTGCTGCGCCGACTGCAGTCCGGCGCGCCGGCCCTGGCCCTGCAGGCCCGCGCAGCGCAGATCGATGCCCAGCTGCAGCAGCAGCTGGCCGACAAGGCCCTGCCGCTGGAAAGCCCGGCCAGCGCGGCCGACAGCTTCAAGACCCTGACCCGGGCCATGCTGACCCTGCAGGCCAGCATCGAGCAGGCCAGCAACCCAACGCCCCCCGACCCGCTGGATGCGGCGCTGCCGGTCGATATCGCCGATGGCCTCGATGCCGACTCGCAGCAGCAGTTGCGCCAGTTCCAGCAGGTGCAGGCACCGTCCCTGCGCAAGCGGGCGCAGCATGTGAGCGACTGGCTGGCCCGCCATCTGGCCGGCCGCGCCGACACCGCCGCGATGCTGGAGCAGTCTGGCTGCACCGCTGGCGGCGCCGATGCGGCAGCGCTGCAGGCCGCCACCGCCGGCGTGGCCGCCGCGGTGCAGAAGGCCGCTGCCAGCAGCGCCGCACGGCCAGCCACCAGCAACAGCCCGGCTTCGGGCACAGCCCTGGACAAGCCATGACGGCGCCCATCCCGAGCACCGCCGCCGAAGCCGCCTTCCGCCGGCTGGCCCAGGCGCTGCGACGCCAAGCATTGCAACACCACGCAGGTGAACCGCCTTCACCGGCGGCGCACCCTGCGCTGCCAGACTGGGTCGACGCCACGGCCATCGTCGCGCTGGCGCTGGATCTGCCGGGCAACCGCGCCGCCGGCAACGGCAGACAGGCCGGCAACCGCCTGCGGGTCGCGCTGGCCGACGGCATTCCAGCACGCGCCCTGCCGCAGCACTGGCGGCTGCCCGATGGTGGCGAACTGCCGCTGCAGGTGGTGCGTGCGCCGCGGCTGCAGGCGCAGGCGGGCGCCACCGCCGCACCCGGCCTGCGGCGCAGTGCAGCACCACGGCTGAACGGCACCGCCACCGCGCTGGTGCGCGACATGCTGGCCATCGACCGCCACTACCTGCTGACCTGCGGCCATGTGGTGGCCCCCAACGCCAGCACCCGGGTCGACGAGCTGATCGAGGTCCTGCTGCCGGCGGCGTCCGGTGCGGCGGACGACGCACCGCTCAGCGGCCGGCTGGCCGAATGGCTGCCGGCGATGGGCACCCAGGCGCTGCGCACCGGCATCGACGCCGCGCTGGTGGAGCTCAGGCGCAGCGACGCGGTGACACTGGCCCGCCAGGGCGCGCTGCTGGCCGCCGGCATCGGCGGCGCGGCGCGGCTGGACGCGCCGGTCAGCCTGCGCCGGCGCAGCACGCCGCTGGCCGGCGCCTTGAAGATCCACTGGTCGGGCTGGGTCGACCTGCCGGTCATCACGCCCGGCGTGGCCGACTATTTCCTGACCGGTGCGGTCGGCTACCTGGCGTCGGGCACCACCCTGGCCGGTGACAGCGGCGCCGCACTGTGGGACGCCGAGTCGCGGCTGATGGGCATGCACCTGGGCGCGATTCCCGATGCACTGCCCGGCCAGCCGAACGCGGTGATGGCGCCGATCGCCCCGGTGCTGGACTGGTTCGGCGTGCTGCCCTGGCTGCGTGACGACCCGGCGGTGCTGCCGCCACAGCAGCGCCCCGCCGACCGCGTGGCACCACCGGCGCTGGGGCCGCAAGCGCGCAGTCCCCGCGACGCCCGCACCGTCGTCGCGCAGACTGTGTGGGGCGAGGCCGCGGGCGAGGGCCGCATCGGCATGGAGGCGGTGGCCAGCGTGATCCGCAACCGCACCGACCTGGGCTGGCGCGGCAAGACCGACGAGGTGGCCGTGTGCCTGGACCACAAGCAGTTCAGCTGCTGGAACGACGGCAGCCCGCTGCTGGCGCGCATGGAGCGGGTGCAGCGCCAGCCCGATGCCGCCTGGCCGGTGGCGCTGGACGTGGCCCGCCTGATGCTGGCACGCAGCCTGGTCGACCGCACCGGCGGCGCCACCCACTACCTGGCCGGCAGCCTGCGCCGGCGCCCGGCCTGGGAGCAGGGCATCGCCCCCTGCTGCGTGATCGGCCGGCACGAGTTCTTCAAGGGCATCCGCTGACGCCGCGGCGCCCGGCCCGCCCACCGCCTGACCCACCGAGGCCCCGATGGACACGACGATTCTGGAAGTGGTGCTCGGCCTGGCGCTGATCTACGCCGTGCTGGCCGTGCTGGTGATGAAGCTGCAGGAGCTGTGGTTCGGCAATCTGCTGCGCTACCGCACCAACGTGCTGCACGACCTGCTGACCGAGGCAACGGGCGGCGACGAGGCGCTGAAGAAGAAGCTGCTGCAGAACCCGCTGGTGTTCGCGCTGTACCGCGGCAGCGACGCCGAGAAGCACAGCGTGCTGCCCGACAGCGGCCCCAGCAGCATTCCGCCGGACGTGTTCGCCCGCGCCCTGCTGGCCGAGCTGAACGGCGGCACCGCGCCGGCGCTGGCGCACGCTAGCCCGTCGGCCTTCTTCACCGCGCGGGCGCCAGCCACGCTGCTGGCCGCCACCGGCGGCAGTGACCGCCCGGGCGCCACGGCCGGCACCGACAGCCAGGTCAGCGCCAGCGGCGTCGGCAACCTGCGCATCTGGCAGGCCCTGCAGACCCTGCTGGCCGGCAACGAGGCGAGCTGGTCCGGCTTCCAGGCGGCCATCGCGGGCTGGTTCAGCGACATCGGTGATCGATCCGAAGGTTGGTTCCAGCGCATGGCGAACTGGCGGACGCTGGCGCTGTCCCTGCTGTTGGTGGCGGCTTTGAACGTCGACAGCCTGCACATCGCCAACAGCCTGGCCACCGATGCGCCGGTCCGGCTGGGCCTGGCCGACCTGGCCCTGAGGGTGGACAGCCAGCGCCGCAGCGGCGCGGCCGGCCAGGGCGACCAGCCGGCACCGGCCAGCGCCGCGGCGCAGCCCATGCAGCAGCTCGCCAGCCGCATGACCGATGCGATCCACCAGCTCAACGCCGCGTTTCTCGACGAGGCCATCGGCGGCTTCACCACCGATCTGGCGCCGATCAAGCAGAGCTGCGACATCGTGGGCGTGGGCGCGTCGCCGAACGTCGAGAAGGACAGGCAGAAGGACAAGCAGAGGGACAAGCAGAAGGACAAGCAGACGGACGAGCAGAAGGACAAATCGACGGACAAGCCGCTGCAGCAGGACGGCCAACTCACCGTGCACGCGATGCTGGGCAATGCCCACATCTGGGGCCGCGTGCTGCCGCTGCTGCAGGCCAGGCTGGAAGCGGCGCAACTGGAAGGCGCGGTCGACGCGGGCAAGACCTACCGCGCTGGCTACAGGTGCGTGGCGCAGATCTCGGCCTGGGTGCGCTCGGCCACCGTGCACACCAGCAAGGCCGCCACGCGGGCGCAGATGCAGGAGGCGGCGGCGGCGCTGGAATCGGTGAAGTCAGCGCTGCTGACGCTGGCCGAACGCCAGCAAGGCGCCGCGGCCTCGCTGCGGCGCGCCTACCAGGCCGACCCGGATGCCTTCCAGAACTGCCAGGACGGTGCCGAGAGCCGCTCCGCCTTCGACGCCTGCCTGCGGCGCGAACTGGCGGCCGGCCTGCGCCTGCCGCTGTTCTGGAACGGCGAGGCCACGCGCACCCAGTTCTGCCACGTGGAGCGCGGCCCTGCCGCCACCAGCGCGCTGCAGCCGCAGTTGCTCAGCATCACCGTGCAACTGCCGCCGCAGTCGGCGCCGGCCGGCGCACAGCCGACATCGGCTCCGGCTTCCGCGGCCGCTGCCGCGCCAGCGGGCAAGGCGTCAGCCGCCGTTGCGCCCACGATCAGCGCCGCGGCCAGCGCGCAGCTGTTGCCGGTGGTGGTGCAGCCCGCGGCATCGCCCGGCTGGCCCTGCGATGCCGCCGCGTTCGCTGGTGATGCCCGCCTGGGCCTGCCGGCGCTGCAGCTGCATTCCAAGGGCGGCTGGTCGGGCTGGCTGTTGGTGTTCGCCGGCTGGCTGGTCAGCGCCCTGTTCATCGCGCTGGGCGCGCCGTTCTGGTTCGACCTGATCGGCAAGGTGGCACGGCTGCGCTCGGCGGGTGCGGTGCGCGACGCCGCGGCCGACGCCCAGCGTGGGCGCGGCACCCAGCCGTTGCCGGCACCCGCTGGCGACGGTGCAGCCGCAGCCGGGTCGACGGGCGGCGACGCTGCCGACGGCGACGGCCAGACCCCGTTCAGCGACAGCCGCAACCGCTTCGAGGACGGCCTGCTGCCGGTGGACGTGCTGCGGGTGCAGCAGCGCCTGCCCGCCGAGCCGACCGGCCGCCTGGACACCCAGACCCGCGCCGCGATCCGCGCCTGGTGCGTGGCCAACGGCCAGACGCCGGTGGTCGAGGAACTCGACGCCGTGCTATTCCTGCGCATCGTCGGCCGGCCCGCCAGCCAGGGCGGCAGCACCTCGGGCAGCCCGCGGCCGACCCACGGCACCAGCCAGGCCGCCGTGCCGGCATTGGCCACGGCGCTGATGCAGGTGCTGCGCCAGCCCGGCCGCGTGGACTCCACCCAGACCCTGTTCGGCGCCGACCTGCGGGCGCTGGCCGTGCTGTTCCGTTACCACCAGCAGCGCCTGAAGCAGGGCAGCACCATCCGGCCGCAGGACTGCACGGTGTTCAGCCGGTCCCGCACCCTGCCGGCACTGCTGGACGAGGTGGATGACCTGCTGGAGGCCGACATCCTGAAGGCTGACGCCAGCGGTCAACGCATCACCTTCGAGCCGCCCTGCTGGATGGACTGGGCGATCGGCGAACTGGGCCAGGTGGAGAACGACGCCCGCAGCCGCGCCGGCAGCAACCCGCGCATCCTCGACTACCTGAACACCGCGCAGGCCGGTGCCGACGGCGACGGCGACCACACGCCCTGGTGCGGCGCATTCGTGGCCTGGGTGCTGTTGAAGTACAGCGACTACCGCACGGCCCATGCAGCGGACACCGCGCGCGATGGCGACCCGCTGAAGGCACTGGCGGCGAGCGATCCGACCCTGGCCGCGATCAAGCCGGTCAAGGACCCATTGCGGGCGGAACACTGGACACCCATGGACGACGGCGTGAGGAAGTGGCCAGGTTGGGGCCAGAAGCACGTCGACTGGAAGGCCAGCGCCCGCTTCGGCGACATCGTGCTGTTCAAGCCGCAAAGCCAGGACTCCAGCGGCCACGTCGCCTTTGTCGTCGCCTGGGACGGCCAGCAGCTCTGGGCGCTGGGCGGCAACCAGAGCCGTGGCAGCCGAGTGTCGGTGGAAGCCTGGGACGCGCGCGAGGTGGTGGCGGTGATGACGGTGGCGATGCCACCACCGCCATCGCCGCCGACTCCGACTCCGATCCCCGCGCCGGGTCAAACCGACTTCGATCCGGCGATCTGATCAGAACACCCCCCGCAAGGTCACCCGCCAGGTCCGCGGCGCCTCGGCCCAGGTGAACAGCGGGGACTCGTCGGCCAGGCGCAGGTTGCCCAGGTTGTCGACGCCCAGGCTCAGGCTGAGGGCCTTGTTGAGCTGGCGCGTCACCTGGGCCGACAGGCGGGTCAGGTCGGGCAGCGGCTGCAGCGGCTGGCCGACGGTGGCGGGGGCGATCAGCTGGCCGGCGTGGTGCTCGGCGCGCAGGCTGGCCTGCCAGGGGCCCTGCTGCCAGCCCAGTTGCGCCGCCAGCAGGTGGCGCGGGCGCTTTTCCAGGCGGGCGCCATTGGTGTCGGTGGCATCGAGCCAGGTGTAGTTGGCGTCCAGGTGCCAGGTGCCGGCGCCCGCCGTGGTCCAGCGCTGGCGGGCTTCCAGCTCCAGCCCCTGCAGCCGGGCGCGGTCGATGTTGTCGAACTGGTACTGGCCGCGGCCGGTCACGGTGCCGGTGAAGCGCGGCACGATCAGGTTGCGCACCTGGTTGTGGAACAGCATGGCCTGGAAGCCGGCCTCTCGCCCCTGCCAGCCGACGCCCACCTCGGTCGATGTGTTGCGCTCGGGCTTGAGCGCGGCATTGCCGAAGTAGGTGTACGGGCCCTCGTCCTCGCGGTAGTCGGCCGAGATCTGCTTGAGCGTGGGCGCCTTGAAGCCGCGACCGACGCCGCCCTTGACCACCCAGTCACCGGCCGGCCGCCAAACGGCATAGGCGCGCGGGCTCCACTGGCTGCCGAAGCGGCCATGGTGGTCATGGCGCAGGCCGGCGGTCAGGGCCAGGCTGCTCAGCGCCTGCCATTCAGCCTGGCCGAAGGCGGACTGGTGCCGCACCGCGCCATGGCCGCCCGGCAGGCCCACGTTGTCGAGCTGCTCGTCGCGCCATTCGAAGCCGGCGGTGTAGAGCTGGCCGGTGCGCGGTGCCACCGAGGCCTGGCCTTCGACCACGCGGTCGTCCAGCGTCTGCGGGCGCAGCGCCGCCACGCCCAGGGTGCGGGTGTTGCGCACCTCGGCATGGCTGGCGTAGGCGCGCAGCTGGCTGCGCGTCGCCCAGTCGCCGCCCCAGTCGGCGTTCCAGCCCAGTGACGTGTGTTCACGCTGGATGTCGTGCATCGACACATGCCAGCGCTTCTGGCCGCTGCGCTCGCGCACTCCAGCCCAGCGGTCTTCGTCGCCTGCGCGGTGCTGCAGGTCGACCTGGTGGCCGGCGGCCGGCAGCCAGGCCAGGCGCAGCGCGCCGTCACGCTTGTGGTGGCCCTCGATGTCGCCCAGCCGCGGCTCGGCGGCATTGGTGATCTCGTCGCGGCGGCTGTCGCTGGCGGTCACTCCCAGGCGGAACTGCTCGCCCAGCGGTCCGCTGGCCGACAAGGCCGCACGGTGGCCGTCTCCGCCCTGGCCGCCGCTGGCCCACGAACCCTCGGCCAGCATGCCGAAGCGCCACTGCTCACCCGGCGTGCGCGTCACCACGTTGACCACGCCGCCCAGCGCCTCGGCGCCGTACAGCACCGACATCGGGCCGCGCAGCACCTCGATGCGCTCGATGTCCTGCACCGGCACCCAGTCGTACTGGAAGTCGCTGTGGCCGACCACGCCGTCGGTGCCGCCGATGCGCATGCCGTCGACCAGGAACAGCGTGTGGCGGCCGTCCATGCCGCGCAGGCTGAGGTTGCGCCGGCCCGAGATGGTGCGGCCGATCAGCGACAGGCCGGTCTCGCCGCGCAGCGCCTCGAAGACGTTGTCGGCGCCGCGCTCGGCGATCTGCGCGGGCGTCACCACGCTCATCGCCGCGGGTGCGTCGACCAGGGCCATCGCGTGGCGGGTGGCGGAGACGACCACGGTCTGCGGTAGCGGTGGTTCGTCAGCCGCTGCCATGCCGTGCAAGGCACAGCCCGCCAGCAGGGTGGGAACGAAGGAAAGGCGGCGGCGCATGCGGATCTCCAGGCGGCATCAGTTGTTCGATGGCCTTGAGCATCGACAAATCGGCCCGCCGCAGCCTTGAACCAGATCGTGTTTTGTGCAGCGCGCAACAAGCGCTTCACAGCGGCTTGAACCAGTTCAAGGACGGCGCATGCCGGCCTGCCGACCATCACGTCACCAAACCCAGAACTTCCCCCATCGCAACCCGAGGAGCCCGTGATGAAGCGCTTGAACCTGACCCCGATCGCCGTGTTGATGGTGGCCGCCGCGCCGCTGCTGGCCGGCGCACAGACCGCCGCCAAGAAGGACGTGGCCCCCGGCGACGTGCAGTACCACGCCGCGCCCTCGGCCCTGGCCGGCACGCCCATGGTGCAGAGCACCAACCCCAAGGCGCCGCCGATGACGCAGGCCGAGTTCGACGTCGCGCGCAAGATCTACTTCGAGCGCTGCGCCGGCTGCCACGGCGTGCTGCGCAAGGGCGCCACCGGCAAGGCGCTGACGCCCGACATCACCCTGGGCAAGGGCACGGACTACCTGAAGGTCTTCATCGCCTACGGCTCGCCCGCGGGCATGCCGAACTGGCAGACCAGCGGCGAGATGAGCGAGCAGGAAGTCGACCTGATGGCGCGCTACATCCAGCATGACGCGCCGATGCCGCCCGAATTCAGCATGGCCGACATGAAGGCCACCTGGAAGGTGACGGTGCCGGTCGACCAGCGGCCGAAGAAGAAGATGAACAACTACAACATCGACAACATCTTCAGCACCACGCTGCGCGACACCGGCGAGGTGGCGCTGATCGACGGCGACACCAAGCAGATCATCAACATCGTCAAGACCGGCTATGCGGTGCACATCTCGCGCACCTCGGCATCGGGCCGCTACCTGCTGGTGATCGGCCGCGACGGCAAGATCAACATGATCGACCTGTGGATGGCCAAGCCCGACAACGTGGCCGAGGTGCGCATCGGCCTGGAGGCGCGCAGCGTCGAGACCAGCAAGTACAAGGGCTACGAGGACAAGCTGGTGATCGCCGGCAGCTACTGGCCGCCGCAGTACACCATCATGAACGGCGACACGCTGGAGCCGCTGAAGATCGTCAGCACCCGCGGCAACACGGTGGACAAGCAGGAATACCACCCCGAGCCGCGCGTGGCCAGCATCGTGGCCAGCCACTACAAGCCCGAGTTCATCGTCAACGTGAAGGAGACCGGCAAGACGCTGATGGTCGACTACACCGACCTGAACGCGCTGAAGACCACCGAGATCGGCACTGCCCGCTTCCTGCACGACGGCGGCTGGGACAGCACCAAGCGCTACTTCATGGTGGCGGCCAACCAGAGCAACAAGATCGCCGTGGTCGACGCCAAGGAAGACAAGCTGGTCAAGCTGGTCGACGTGAGCAAGATCCCTCACCCGGGGCGTGGCGCCAACTTCACGCACCCGCAGTTCGGCCCGGTGTGGAGCACCGGCCACCTGGGCGACGAGATGATCTCGCTGATCGGCACCGACCCGGTCAAGCACAAGCAATACGCCTTCAAGGAAGTCGCCCAGATCAAGAGTCAGGGTGGCGGTGCGCTGTTCATCAAGACGCACCCGAAGAGCACCCACCTCTACAGCGACACGCCGCTGAACCCCGACGCGGCGATCTCGCAGTCGGTGGCGGTGTTCGACATCAAGAACCTGGCCAAGGGCTTCAAGGTGCTGCCGATCGCCGAATGGGCCGGCCTGAAGGACGACGGCGCCAAGCGCGTGGTGCAGCCTGAGTACAACAAGGCCGGCGACGAGGTCTGGTTCTCGGTCTGGTCGGCCAAGAACAAGGAAAGCGCGATCGTGGTGGTCGACGACAAGACGCTCAAGCCCAAGGCGGTGATCAAGGACCCGCGCCTGATCACGCCGACCGGCAAGTTCAATGTCTACAACACCCAACATGACATCTACTGATGTCGCGGTCGATCAAGGAGTCACCATGAACAAGCGCTTGATGGTCGCCCTGCTGGCGGCACCGCTGGCGACCTGGGTTGCACCGGCCCAGGCCAACCCCGAAGAGGCCATGACCAAGGCCGGCTGCATGGCCTGCCATGCGAAGGACAAGAAGATGGTCGGGCCGTCGTTCCAGCAGATCGCGGCCAAGTACAAGGGCCAGGACGTGAAGGCCACGCTGGTGAAGAAGGTGCGCGAAGGCGGCAAGGGCAACTTCGGCCCGATCCCGATGGCACCGAACCCGCCCGACAAGATCAGCGACGCCGACCTGGGCGAAGCCGTGGGCTGGATCCTGAAGCAGTGAGCCGCTGACATTCAGGCCAAGGCCATGCCTGCCCTGCCGCTGCCCGACGTCCCGCCCCCGCCGGCCGTCGCCCGGCAGCGGCTGCTGCTGCAGCGCCTGCAACTGGGGCTGACGCTGGACGACCAGCCCTTCGACACCGCGGGCGCGGCGCTGGGCCTGGAAGGCGATGCGGTGCTCGACCTGCTGCGCCAGTGGGTCGGCCAGGGCCGCATCGCCTGCATCGGCCTGGTGTTCGCCAACCCGCCGCCGCCTGCGGCGGACGACCTGGACGACGCCCTGCTGGCCGCCTGCGCCAGCGGCCTGCCCCTGCTGCGCCAGCCCTGGGAAGCGCTGGGCGCGATGCTGGGCATGCCGGCCGGCCAGGTGCAGGCGCGGCTGGGCGACTGGCTGCAAAGCGGCCGGCTGCTGCGCATCGCGGCACTGCCGGCCGCAGCTGCACCATGAAGCGCTGGCCCCGCGCGGCCGCGCTGGTCGCTGCGCTGGCCTGCGCCTTGGCGCTGCCTGTTGACGCCGCGCCGCCCACCGGCGGTGACTGCGCGCCACCAGGTGACGGCCGCATGCGCGTCGACGGCGCCGACCTGGTGCTGCACGACGATGCCGGCGCCGTGCAGGCCCGCTGGCCGCTGCGCGATGCCGATGGCCGGCCGGGCGTGCCGATCGCCATCTGCCGTCTGCAGCCCCGGCAGAGCTACGCGGTCGTGGTCGGCGGCTGGCACGAGCTGTGGGAGATCAGCACCGACCCCGCCGCGCCGGCCATCTTCGACGGCCTGGTGCACGACTACCGCATGGGCGAGGCCATCGCCCGGCCGGGTTACCTGGGCCTGCGCCGCATCCGCCTGCTGCAGCCCTGGACGGCGGCGTGGGCCGATGGCCGCGTGCCCTGGCTGCTGGGCGCCGAGGCTGGTGCGGGCAGCGACGCGGCCGTGCTGCACCTGGACGTGCGGCGGGTGGTCGGCCGGCTGCCCTGGGCGCCGGACGGCGGCTGGCCGGCGATTGCCGGGCGGCGGTTTGCGTGGGGGTCGGGGCCAGCGCCCTGACCGCTCAACTCATCCGTTGGGGTAGCGCGCCAGGCGCGCCGCATCCAGGATCGTGATCTCGCGCTTGTCCACCGCCACCAGGCCGGCGTCTTCCAACTCGTGCAGCACGCGCGAGAAGTATTCGGGCGTGATGCTCAGCCGGGAGGCGACGGTGGCCTTGCTGACCGGCAGGGTCACATGCAGCGGTGCGTCGGGCGCGCCGTCGCCGTCGTCCTGGTCGCGCAGCAGGTAGCCGATGATGCGCTGCACGCCGCTGTCCAGCGCATAGGCCTGCACGTCGCGCACCAGGCCGTGCAGCCGGCGCGACATGCCCGCCAGCATGCGCAGCGCGAAGCGCGAATCGGCCTCGATCTCCTTGAGCACCGCCGCCTTGCCCACGCTCAGCAGCAGGCTGTCGGTCAGCGCCTGGGCATTGATGAAGTAGGGCTTGTCCATGAACATCAGCGCCTCGGCAAAGCTGTTGCCCGGGCCGATCAGCTCGATCACCTTCTCCTGCCCTGCCGGCGACACCGCGAACAGCTTGACCTGGCCGGTGACGGTGACGTGGAACGATTCACACGGCTCGCCGACGCGGAACACCATGTCGCCCCGGCCCAGCCGGCGCAGCTGGCAGCCGGCGGCCAGGCGTTCCAGCTCGGGGCGGTCGAGGTCGCTGAACAGCGGCAGCACGGCCAAGTAGCGCGGCAGGTCGAAGGCGCGGAGGTCCATGGGGCATTGTCAGGCACGGGCCTGCACGGGCCGGCCGGGCAGCCGCGGGGAACAGTCCGGGCCGTCAGAACTCGTACAGCGGCCCGTACTCGCCCTTGTGGTTGGCGGGCGAGATCGTCGGATTGCTGGTCACGACGACGGCGCGCGAGGTCACCACGTCGCACATCGTGATGAGCGGCTCCAGCACGTTGGGCACGGTCCCCTGCGGGGCGCCGAGAGGCAGCGGATGGAACTCCATCGTGCCGAAGATGTTGGCGAAGACACAGACGTTCGCGTCGAAGCCCACCACCAGGACGCTGTCGCACGCCTCGGCGAACTGGCGGTAGGCCGGGTTCTTGGCGCCCATGTGGCCGGTGGTCACGAGGATGTCCGTCCGGTTCACGTAGCCGTTGACCACCGCTTCGAGCCGGTCCACCAGCGGCACGCCGCCCTGCGTCAGCACGGCCACGGGTGCGCCCAACTCGCGCGCCACCGTCAGCACCGAGACCACATGGTCGATGACCTTGACGCCTTCGATCAGGGTGTCGAAACCGGCCTGCACATGCTGCATGTGGATCACCAGCACGCCGACATTGGCGGTGTTGAGCAGGTAGGCCTCGGCCGTGCGGTGGAGCAGCGCGCTGTCGGTCACCACCCGGCGGTAGTGGGGCGGCCAGGGCGCGTAGTTGGCGGGCATGGCCTTGCGGACGAACATGGCCACGCTGGCGCGGCCCGGGGGCGGCCAGTGCAGCAGGTGCCGCGCCAGTGCCGGATAGGTGGCGGCCAGAAAGTACAGGGCCCGCTCGTAGCGGTCGCGCTTGCGCGGCGGGATGGCGTTGATCGCCTGCACCACCTGGGCCGCCTGGCCGTTCGCATCGTTGAGGATGGCGAACAGCGCCTGCAGCGAACTGGCGGCCAGCCGGAAGCGCGGGTTGGCGGCCGTGACGAGCTGGGTGAAGTCAGCGAGGCGTGTGTAGGCTGGCATCGGCGTCGGTTCAGCGGTCGTCGCGATGCGGCCTGTCACCGACGCTCGCGGAGATCACCATGACGATCCGGAATATCCGGTTCATGGCGGGCGTGCCGGGCGGCCGTACTGCCGAAGCCACACAGGGGCGCACAAATCCTAGCACCGGCGTTCATGGGCGGCGCGGCCTTGGCCCCGACGGACGCCGCAGCCGCCGGCGCCCCCCCGGGCTGACCCGGCTGGACGGGGAATCGGCCCAGACCTGATGCTTGCGGGCCCGCCCGTCACCGGGCGGCTCAGGCGCCAGACCAACCCAACGATTGCCGGAGACAACGATGTCCATTCGCCGCCGCACGCTGCTGCACACCACCGCCCTCGCCCAGCTGCTTGCCGCCATCGCCAGCCGGGCGCAGGCCCAGGGCGCGCCGTTCGAGACCGTCAAGGTCGTCACCGGCTTTCCGCCCGGCGGCACGTCGGACACCATCTGCCGTCGCGTCGCTGCCAAGATGCCGGCCGGCTACGCCAAGGCCGCCGTGGTCGACAACCGCACCGGTGCCGGCGGCCAGATCGCCATCCAGGCGCTCAAGCAGCTGCCCAACGACGGCAGCGTGATCCTGCAGACGCCGATGTCCATGCTGGGCATCTACCCGCACATCTACAAGAAGCTGCCCTACGACCCGATGGCCGACGTGACGCCGGTGAGCCTGGGCGCCACCTTCGACTTCGGCTTCGCCGTCGGGCCGTCGGTGCCGGCGGCGGTGCGCAACGTCGAGGAGTTCCTGGCCTGGTGCAAGGCCAACCCGATGCAGGCCAACTTCGGTTCGCCGGGCGCCGGCGCCATGCCGCACTTCATGGGCGCGCTGATCGGCAAGGCGCGCAGCGTCGAGCTGAAGCATGTGCCCTACCGCGGCACGCAGCCGGCCATCCTCGACATGATCGGCGGCCAGATCCCGGCCGTCTCGGGCCCCATCGGCGAGTTCACCCAGCACGTCAACGCCGGCAAGGCGCGCCTGCTGGCGGCCAGCGGCGCGCAGCGCAGCAAGTTCGCGCCGACCACGCCCACCCTCGTCGAACAGGGCTTCAAGGACATGGTGTTCAGCGAGTGGTTCGGCTTCTTCCTGCCCGGCGGCGCCGCTGCCGAGCCGGTGGCGCGCGCCAACGCCGCGCTGCGCACCGCGCTCGCCGACAAGGACACGATCGACGGCCTGGCGCTGATGGGCCTGGAGGCCAAGGCCTCGTCGCCGGCCGAACTGGCCACGCTGCTGAAGGCCGATTTCGAGAAGTGGGGGCCGCTGGTGAAGGCGGTGGGGTTCACGGCGGATTGAGGGGTGGCGCGGCTGCGGCCGCGCGCAGCGGCTCAGGGGGCGATGACGTCGAGCCTGGGGAAGTCGGTCCTGAACCGGCTGGCGTCCCGGGTCAGCAGGGGCCAACCCTCCACAGCGGCGTGTGCGCCGATGAAGAAGTCCGGCAGCACCTGCGACTTGCTGCCGCCGCGTCGGCGGTACTGGACAAAGGCCTTGGCCGCCAGGAACAGCGCGGGCCGCGGGATCTCGCGCAGCTTCAGCCCCATGGTCTGCACCACGCCGTCCAGGGCTTCCAGTGTCGAGAACGACAGCGATATCTCGGCGTAGATGACCGGATTGATCGCCAGGTCGTGCAGCTTGGCCTGGGCGCGTAACTGCGCGATGGACCACTCCGCCCACTGCGGATCGTTCTGCAACACGTCCACCAGGACGTTGGTGTCGACCAACACCATCAATCGTCGGCGCGCAGCAGCTTCATCAGCGCATCGGTGCGCCAGTGCACATCGGCCCGGCCACGCACAGCGTCAAAACGGTCGCCGGCCGGCTTGCAGGCGGTTTTGTCCAGGCGCGGCGGATGGAGCACCACTTCGCCCGCTGCGTTCACCGAGAACTCGACAGCCGTGCCCGGCAGGAGTTGCATGGCGTCGCGGATGCGCTTGGGGATGGTGACCTGGCCCTTGCTGGTCAGCGTCGTTGCCACGGCCTCTCCTGGAGTGTTACCTAGCCAGGAGATGGTAATACACGCTCAGGCCAGGGGTGGACCCGGTCCTCGTAGGCGCGGATGCGCTCACCCGCCACCAGGCCCCAAAGCCGGTGAGCGTCGTCGCCTTCGACCGCCTGCACCAGTTCGTCCACCGCGGCCAACGCCTGTTCATTGAAGTTAATCCGCTTGCGCTTGGGACCCGTTCGATGGCCCTATCTGAAGCAATCCCGTGGGTCTCCGCTGCCGGCTGCGCTACGCTGGTACAGGCCCGGCTTCTCGGCGGCCGGGTCTCGCAAGGCCTACCTCAATCGGCGCCCACCCTCACCCCCGCGTCAACCCCGCATACACCCCCGCCAACCTGGCCGGCAACTCCGCCGGCCTCCTCACCCAGGCCCACCCCCGCGGCCCGAACAGGTGCGGCAGGTAGTCATGCGCCTGCTCGTCGATGCTCAGGCAGAACGGCAGCAGGCCGGCTTCGCGGGCTTCGGCCACGGCGTGGCGGGTGTCTTCCAGGCCCCAGCGGCCTTCGTAGCGGTCGATGTCGTTGGGCTTGCCGTCGGTCAGGATCAGCAGCAGGCGCTGGCGCTCGGGGCGCTGCTGCAGTTGTTGCGTCGCGGCGCGGATGGCCGCGCCCATGCGGGTGTAGTAGCCCGGCTTGATGGCGCCCACCCGGGCCTGGGCGGCGGCGTTCCAGGCGTCGTCGAAGCCCTTCAGGTGCTGCAGCCGCACATGGGCGCGCCGCACCGAGCTGAAGCCCAGCATCGCGAAGGCATCGCCGGTGCCGTGCAGCGCCTCGCCGAAGACGAACAGCGCCTCGCGCACCACGTCGATGACGCGGGCGTCGTTGTTGACGTACGCATCGGTGGACAGCGACAGGTCGGCCAGCAGCAGCGTGGCCAGGCTGCGGCCGCCACGCACCCGGCGGCTGAACACCGCCGGCTCGCCTGTGTGTGCGCCCGCGCCGCCGCCGGCATGGCGCACCCAGGCGTCGATGTCGAGTTGCTCGCCGTCGGTGCAGCCGCGCTGCCACAGCGGCGCGGCGCGCAGCACTTCCAGCCGGCGGCGCATGGTGCGGGCGGTGGCGTGCAGGGCGGGGGGCGGCGTGTACGGCGGTGGCGCGCTGGCGCTCAAGGTCAGCACCCGGCAGTGCTGGGGCAGCAGGCGCTGCTGCTTCCAATCCCACTCGGGCAGGGTCAGCTCGGGGCCCAGCGGCGCGTCGTCGGCGCTGGCGCTGGGCAGGTCGAGGTCGAACTTGACCCGCGCGGCCGGCGCGCCGTTGCCCTGCTGCAGGGTCAGCGCGTCCATGTCGTCGGCCGCGGTCTGCGCCTGGCCGTCGTCTTCGTCGTCGGTGCCGCGGTCCAGCGGCACGTGTTCGCCGAAGGTGGTGATCGACTCGGCGCGTGACGGCAGCAGCATCGGTGCGCGGCCTGAGGGCTTGGGTGCACGGCGGGTGCGGCGGCGGGTGGCGTCGGCGGGCGGTGACTGCGAGCTGTCGCTGCGGCGCGCGTCGTCTGCCGCAGGGTCGTTGGCCGCGTCGGCGGATGCGGGGGCCTCCGGCAGCGCTTCCAGCCACAGCCAGACCGGCGCCACGTCGGTGGGCAGCAGCGGCGCAAGACTTGCCATCGGCGCATGGCCGCGCAGGGCGGCCTGCACGCGGGATTCTGCGAGCGCCGCCGGGCCGGCCAGGCGATCCGGTGACGGCCGCTGCGCCAGGTGCGCCGCCAGCAGCCGCTGCCAGCGTGGCGCCAGGCCGGGGCAGGCCGCCAGCGCGGCGGTGGTGGCGGCGGCGTTGGCCTGCAGCCAATCCGCACCGGGTTGATGAACCGCCGCCAAGGCCGCCAGCCACAGGTAGAGGTCGCGGTTCAGCGCTGCATCGTCGAACACGGCAATCGTGGGCGGCAGCGCCAGCGTGTCGGCATCGAGCCGGCTGACCGGTGCCCGCAACCCGCTGCCGGCGATGCGCTGCAGCCAACCGCGCGGCCCGCCGATGCGCGCTGCCGCCGCCGGCACCACGCGCACACCCGGTGCGCCGCCAGCCGCGTGGAACAGCAATTGCACCGGCCGCTGCACGGCATCCAGCGTCACCGCCTGCGCAGCATGGTTGCGGTCGGCCGCCCGGGTGATGAAGCGGTGCCAGCGTTCGCCGATCCACTCCTCCATGTCAGCCCTTGTCGTGTTGGCGCTGCTTCAGCGTCTCGCGCACCGCGTCCAGCCCGATGTGCCACTCCAGGCTGGGCGCCTGGTCGCGTGCGGTGTTGCTGCTGTCGCAGGCGGTCAGGCACTGGCCGCACTGCACGCAGCTGAACATCAGGCGCTTGATGTTGCGCGGCTTCAGCCGCATCGGGCAGACCTGGTCGCAAGCGGCGCCGGCCGGGCTTTGCGGCGTGGCGCAGTCGCGGCAGTCGCGGGCGCGGCTGCGGTCGAAGGCGACCACCAGGCCACGCGGATTGGCCATCCAGGCCAGGCTCTGGAACAGGCCCACGGCGCAGCCGAAGCGGCAGAACAAATGGCGGGCGAACAGGAACTCCGCCGTGAACACCGCCGTGCCGATGACCAGGAAACGCGCCTGGTTGGGTGTGGACGTGCCCGCCAGCAGGTTGCCCCACACCTCGGCCGGCGGCAGCAGGTAGCTGAGCAGCGTGATGGCCCAGGTGAAGCCGAAGGCCAGGCAGCTGATGAAGAACAGCGGCCACCAGCGGCGCTGCGGTGTGCGGTCGCCACGCGGCGTGGGCGCGGCATCCCACAGGCTGAACTTGCCGCAGGCGCGGTGCAGCAGGTCGTTGAGTGTTTCCACCAGCGAGAAATGCGGGCACAGCCAGCCGCAGTACAGCCGGCCGAACTTGTAGGCGATGGCGAGGAAGGCCACCACCAGCGCCAGCGCCGGCAGGATGCCGCGCAAGACGATGCCCAGCGCCGCATCGGTGGCGCTGGCCTGGTGGCGCAGGAAGGCATCGATGCCCAGGTGCCAGGGCCGGCCCAGCAGCCACAGCTGGGTGTCGTGCAGGTCGAAGCGCAGCAGGTTCAGCGCCGGGGCGACCAGGAACAGGATGAAGAAGCCGACCTGCGTGGCGCGGCGCAGCCGCTGCAGGCGCTGCAGACGGGCGGCGTCGGGGTTTTGGGCCAGCGCCGCGGCACCGACGGGAAAGGTCGTGGGCGGCGGTGGCGGCGGTGGCGGCGGGGTCAGGGCAGGCATGGGAACAGGCGCAGGGTGCGCCGGGGCAACAGGGGTGGCGGCTCAGCGCCCCACCACCGCGTCCACCACCTCGGCCAGGGCCGCGGTGGTGTCGGCATCGTCGGTCAGCGCGTCGACGATGGCCGCGCGGCAGGCCGTGCCCAGCGGCGCGCCGGCCACCACCAGGCGGGCGGCCATCACCAGCAGGCGGGTGCTGGCGGTCTCTTCCAGGTCGTGGCCGGTCAGGCGGCGCAGGGCCTGGGCCAGCTTCACCAATGCGGCAGCGGTGGCGGCGTCGCAGCCGCTTTCGGCCTGCACGATGGAACGCTCGACCGCCTCCGTCGGATAACCCAGGCTCAGCGCAACGAAGCGCTGGCGGGTGCTGGGCTTCAGGCCTTTCAGCAGGTTCTGGTAGCCGGGGTTGTAGCTGATCACCAGCATGAAGCCGGGCGGCGCGGCCAGTTGCTCGCCGGTGCGTTCGATCAGCAGCACACGCCGGTCGTCGGCCAGCGGGTGCAGCACCACGGTCGTGTCCTTGCGCGCCTCGACCACCTCGTCCAGGTAGCAGATCGCGCCCTCACGCACCGCACGCGCCAGCGGGCCATCGCACCACTGCGTGTCGCCACCGCCGATCAGGTGGCGGCCGACCAGGTCGGCCGCGCTCAGGTCGTCGTGGCAGCTCACCGTGATCAACGGCCGGCCCAGGCGCGCGGCCATGTGCTCGACCAGGCGCGTCTTGCCACAGCCGGTGGGGCCCTTGATCAGCAGCGGCAGCCGCGACGCGTGGGCCTGGGCGAACAGCGTGCATTCCTCGCCTTGCGCCGCGTAGTAGGGCACGGCGGCGACCTGGCGGGCGCTGGTCATCTCCATCATCGGCTCCGAGGATCAGGCGGTGCGCAGGCGGCCGACCGGCGCGGCCTGCTCGTCGGCTGCGGGGCCGATGAAGAAGCTGCTCAGGTAGGTCAGCAGGCCGGCCAGGAACATGACGCCGCCGCCCACCCGCACCCAGTAGAAGAAGCGCAGCTGGTCCTGCGTGGCCATGAAGCCCATCGCGCCTTCGGTGGGCATGCGCTGCAGCCACACCTGCAGCACGCCGGCACCGGTCAGCGCCAGCACCATCACGCCCATGCCGATGGTCATGATCCAGAAGCTCCACATCTCCACGCCCTGCGCACGCCGGCAGTTGGCTTCACGCCCACGCAGCAGCGGCATCGCGTAGCTGATCATCGCGATCACCACCAGCACATAGGCACCGTAGAAGGCCAGGTGGCCGTGGGCCGCGGTGATCTGGCTGCCGTGGGTGTAGTAGTTCACCGGGCTCAGCGTGTGGATGAAGCCCCA
>Ga0208823_1000073_pt1 | contig 83293 bp, 74 predicted proteins | sample AD_UKC075_MetaG_FD_184440 | JGI IMG/M metagenome (GOLD analysis project Ga0208823, IMG submission 184440) | Active sludge microbial communities of municipal wastewater-treating anaerobic digesters from USA - AD_UKC075_MetaG (SPAdes) (version 2) | ecosystem: Engineered > Bioreactor > Anaerobic >...
CGATGTCGGCTCATCGCAACCTGGGGCTGAAGTCGGTCCCAAGGGTTGGGCTGTTCGCCCATTAAAGCGGTACGTGAGCTGGGTTCAGAACGTCGTAAGACAGTTCGGTCCCTATCTGCTGCGGGCGTAGGAAGCTTGAAGGGAGTTGCTCCTAGTACGAGAGGACCGGAGTGAGTATGTCACTGGTGAATCAGCTGTCATGCAAGTGGCATTAGCTGAGTAGCCACCACATATAACCGATAACCGCTGAAAGCATCTAAGCGGGAAGCGGGCCCTAAGAATAGGCTTCCCACTCTTGAGAAAGAGGTAAGGGCAGTTCGAGAAGAGGACATAGATAGGCCGCAAGTGTAAGTGTCGAGAGGCATTGAGCTGAGCGGTACTAATAGCCCGAGGCTTTGGACGAAACCTATGCACTTGTGAATGAACAAAGAAGGAAAGAAAGGAAATAATGGGGGTGAAGATAACGGTACGGGAAACACCCAGCTCCATTCCGAACCTGACGGTTAAGCCGTATCGTGCCGATGGTAGTACGGTGAAACGTGCGAGAGTAGGTATTGCCCCCCTTTAAATTTTATATATTAGATTAAACATTGCTTTTTTCATACCATATTTCCCCATATGTCCCACCCCTTTAAGTGAAATACCGCGTTTTTACAACGCGGTATTTTTTGTTTGAATTTAAGTATTTTTTAATAAAAATTATGTTATAATAAACAATATAAATTTTTATAAATGGAGGAATTAAGATGTTAAAAAATATACTAGCTTTGTTAGGAATAGTTTTTATAGTTATATTATCTTTTCTCTTTTTCCCAGTTATTTGGAGAGTTATAGTGATAATTATTGGGATCGTTCTTGCATTTTTAATCTTTTTTGGCTTTGTTACAATTGCTTTGCCTATTACTCTAATCCTTTTAGCGGCGATATTAATTTATAGATTAATAATTTTTCTTTTGTGAAAACATAGCTTGACTTTTTAATTTCTTTGTGATAGAATTTTTTTAGTTTAATAAAAAGGTGATTAGAATGTTAAAGACTTTTTTATTTGAGATTTCCCTGTATAATCAGCTTGTAGCAGTATTAAATAATAATAATAACAATGCACAGCGTCGGCAATTAACGCTGTAGTATTGTTATATAAAAATTGCCGGCGCTGAAACCAAAAAATCAGCGCCGGCTTTTCTTTTGTGGTTGAAAATTGAGTTCTATAGGGAACGGATTTTGAATTTAAACATGTTAAAGGTGAGAGTTCTATTCACATCCTAGGTGTTAAATCAGAATATTTAATTGTTCCATAATATCTCATTATCAAAAACTAATGGAGGGAAAACATTATGGAGATAGTAAAAAAAGAAGAAAGAAAAGTTGATTCAGTTGAATTAGTTGAGAAATATTTGAAAGATGAATCTTACAGAGACGCTCTTATTATTCAATCTGATATTCTTGGCTTATCTAGGAACTTTCTTCATGACAAAGGGTTCATTGAGTATCTACCTGTAATTGTATCTACTATAACCGATCCTTTGAATAAAGATGTTTTTGAAGCACAAATTGATTACTATGGGTACAAATATTATATTACTAAGTCGATGATAGTCCAAAAACAAGTAGGTATTTTAGTCCATGACAAGATATTTTCATTTTCTCCTAATTTGAGATTAGAAAGAGAAGAAAAGGCGCAATCTGGTAGGCATTTAATTGATTTTGTGCAGCTGGATTTAGAAGTAAAAAATGCAAAAAGAAATGATATAATGGATTTAATGGAAGATTTAATAATCTACGTGATTAAAAATATAATTCAGACCTATCCAAATTTGATAAGAAAATATCATCCTACACTTAAAATTCCTAATAAACCATTTTCTAAGATTTCCGTTAAGGAAGCGAAAAAGATTTATGGTGATGATTACGAAAGAATACTATCTGAAAAGGCAACAGAGCCTGTATGGCTGATTGATATGCCTATCGAAGAAAGAGAATTTTACGATAAGCAAAATCCTTTTGAACCAGACACACTTTTGGATTTTGATTTAATATATCCTGAAGGATTTGGCGAAAGTATATCTGGTGGTGAGCGCGAATACGAGTATGAGCAGATTGTGAAAAGAATTAAATTAAAAGGAAACAATTTAGAGAATTATGACGATTACTTAAAAATAGCGAAAAAAGGTTATTTACAACCCTCAGCTGGTTGTGGAATTGGCATAGAAAGATTTACGCGCTATATATTGGGATTGGAACATATTGAAAAAACCAGACTGTTTGCAAAGATACCGGGGAAATTTTCAATTTAAGAATTATATGAAATTAAATAAGTATTAATTTATATAGAGACTTTAGAAATGGAGATTTTTAAAAATAAGCTTTTGAATTTATAACGGGTACAGGGCGGAGCCCTCTTCCCTCTCCTTCGCTACACTGAGCGGATTAAAATAATTCATAGTTAGTAAGGATTAGAGTTATGGAGGTATTTTATAAAAAATTTAAAACTAAAATATTGATAATACTTAAGTTTTAGAATTTCTAAAGTGAGTATTTAATATATATTTATGGAGGAATTATTAAATGAACATAGAAAGGGCCATAATTTCTGTTTATGATAAGAGTAAAATAGAAAACATAGCAAGATTTTTGTTTGATAATGATGTTGAAATTATATGTACACAAGGGACTTCATCCTTTTTAGAACAAAAAGGTATTAAAACAATTAAAATGTCTGATTTTATAGGGTTTCCTGAAATATTAGGAGGAAGGATAAAAAGTATAGATCCCAAGTTATTAGGAGGAATTCTTGCCAAATCCACAGATAAGAACCATATAAAAGATTTGATGGAGTATAACATAAAAAAAATTGATATGGTAATCGTTAACTTTCCTTCTTTCGAAGAAATTGTTCAATCAACTAGAAACGAAGAAACTCTTCTAAATTTTGTTGATATTGGTGGGTTCACTTTAGTTAGAGCTGCAGCAAAAAATTATAGAGATGTTGTTCCTTTAGTTGACCCTAAAGATTATGACACTGTCCTAGAGAATTTAGAAGAATGTGGAGATGTTCCTTTGCAATTGAGAAGAAAATTAGCTTTGAAAGTATTTTTTTCAACTTCTAAATATGACGCCACTATTCATAAGGTTTTTTCTGAATTATTTGCGTCTGAAAAATTTGACCATGAATTTTTTGAAATATTAGGAGAGTTAAGATTTGGAGCCAATCCTTTACAAGAGGCAATGTTACTTAAATTTCTTGGTGAAGACAGTTTTATAGATCATTTAGAAAATATTACTCCGTACAAAAAACCTACTTTAAGAATATTGAAAGATATAAAACTACTTTTCTCTTTGGTAAGCCTTACAGAATCAAATTTTATTGGTTTTTCTAAAAAAGGTATTTTTGTTCATGGGTTAGTTGATCCTGATGAAAATGAAAAAAAACAATTTGTTAAACTCGTTAAAGATTGGAATGGCGGAGTAATCTACTCTGATGATGAAAATCTTTTAGAAGAATTAAAAGATTCAAGACATGATTGTTTATTAACCTCTCGTAGTTTTAATGAAAAAGAGCGTTTTTTATCATACAAACCCATGGTTTTGAAGATATATAAAAAGAGTTTGGGAAGAGATGAAGAATATGTCATAGAGGATGATTTGGTGGTTAAGCAAAAATCAATAAATCTAACCGTAGATACAGAAGCTTTTACCGATGTTGAAAAAATCGCCTTTGAAGTTGCAAAAATTCATAGATCAGACACCGTAGTTTATATAAAAGATAATAAAATATATTCTGGTAATCAAGCTTGTGTTGATAGAAAGATCGCATTAAACATACTTAATAATATTTTGAAGCAATTTGAAGAGGAACCTTCTCGCGGAACAATAATCTTTGATTCTTCAATAAATTCTGAAGAGATAGTAAATATGCTTCAAGAATGGAAAATTGAAAAAGTTATAATACCTCCACATTTACCAGCTTATGGAAAGTTTTTAAACGAATTGAAAAACAATAATGTTGAAATTATAACTACTTCTAGAAGATATCATCGTTATTGAAATAAAAAACACGAAAAATACCCCTCTTAATAAGGGGTTTTTTATTTTGTAAATAAATTTGTAAATAAATTTAATGAAATACTGTTATATAATATTGATTAGTTGGTAATGATAATTCTTATGGTAGCTAAATTATTTTGAGAAAATGTAATGAAGAGTTCTAGTTTGCGTTGTATTTGTTAAGAGAAAAAATAGCTTAAATTCTAATTCTAATTTTTAGAGAGGAAGATTTATGAGTTTTGTTAAAATTCTGTCAGCTTTTTTGTTATCAGTCATCTTCACGCCGGTGATGATAAGAATAGCTAAAAAATATAATATAGTTGATCAACCAGATAATAAATTAAAATCACATAAAGATCCGACACCGTATTTGGGCGGAATCGCAATATTTTTATCCATATTGCCTTTTTATATTTTTGATTTAAGCTTTATTTTACCTGCTTCTATTTTAACCTTTATTGGTTTATATGACGATATAAAAGACATATCCCCTCTTTTGCGTTTGCTTGCTGAATTTATAGTTGTTTCTATGTCTGTGTATATGGTAGGTGAAATAAAAAATCCATTCCATTTTATCCTCCTTGTTATAACAGGAACGGCTTTGATCAATGGGGTAAACATGGTTGATGGAATGGATGGAGTCTGTGCTGGTACTGTAATAATTAGTTTGATTTTTTTTGCTGTAATCTTAAAAAACTATGATCTATTAATTTTTGTAGCTGCAATAATAGGTTTTTTGTTGTATAATTTTTATCCTGCAAAGATTTTTCTTGGTGATGCTGGTTCTTATTTTTTGGGATTCATGCTATTTTACTCATTCTTATTTCTTTCTGGAAAGTTTGGTAGAGATGGCTATTTTATATCCTTTATTATTACCGGCTTTTACTTTGTAGATTTGTTTTATGCAGTGTTGAGAAGACTGTTAAACAAAACATCACCTTTTTTGGGCGATAAAGAACATATCTATAATAAAATTCGTAGAAAGTATAACATATCTCCCATATTGGTTTCTTTTGTTACATATATAATTTCGTTTATTTTTGGAATTATAGGCTTAATTGCTTGGGATTTTCAAGTTGTAGGTGTTATAATAGTAATAGTATTATTCTTATTTATTGGTTACCATTTTAAGTTGTATAAGTATGAAATTTAAAGGTTCGCAAAATAATTTGTAATGTCTGATATAAAAGAGGTGTTAGCATGATTATATTAAAAGGGATTTATGGAGATTTTATGAAATTGAGACCTTCTTGGATAAAAAAAATATATGTTGATGATAATTCAATAAAAAACGAAAAAGGTCCGGAACTGTTTGAAAAATATATATATGAGGTTGATGGAAGATTTGGAAATTATAGATGGTTTAACAATGAATTTAATCTTGATGATGAGGATGAAAATGAAGATACGAAGTTGCAAGCATTAAAAATTGATATAGAATATATTCCGCTTATTTTGACAATTTTAAGAATTAATGCCTTTTTTGAGTCTGACAAAAAAAGCATAGTATCTTTATTATCGACTGAACAAGAAAATAGAACCGTAGAAATAATTACTGAGGAATTTTTAGTACAAACTTTAAATGAATACAATAAAGTCGTTTTTGTTTATTTAAAGAAATTAGAAAAAGGAATCATTGATCATCATTTGGTTTTCTCTACAGGTACTTATGGGAATTTTTTTGATTTAAGCATACACACTGATGAAAAAGGGATAAGAAACTTTTATAGAAATTTATTGAATGAAACAAATAATTTTCGTGTTGCTATACTTCCTTCTATTACGCAAAGTTCATCTCCTTATTATCACAAAATTCTTGAAAAACTTGAAATAGTTAATTACGAGGACATTTTAGGAATCACTGATGATTTTTTTTCACTGTATGATATTTCTCTAAACGAAATCGTTCCGAGTATACCTGCTTTGGAAGATTTAGAAATTTATGCAAGTTATTGTTACACCTTTTTACATGAAGATGATTTTTATTTTTCAGATGAATTTGATTTTAGTTTAGATTTTACTGTAAAGAATATTGAAGATCTTGAAGATGAAATAAGAGAAAACATAAATGAATCTATTGAATTTTATTCTAATGAATTTTACTCTGAAGATGACTCCAACTCCGATGATTATTTTGAGGTCTTCTTACAATTAGAGGAAGAATTCATGAATTTTATGGATCGAATTATGTTTGATGATACTTTGAGTGAAGATGCTAAAAGGAAATATTTAAAAGGAGTAAAAAATCTAATAAATGAAATATCGGTTTTATTTAATGATTTGAAGAGCAAGAAAGAGTTTGAGAAAGACATTTTATTAGATTTAATTAATGCATATGGAATAGATCAGATTAAGCTTAAGAAAAATTTATTTTCTGAGATATTTGATGAAATTGATATGGAAAAAGATTTGAAAGAAGTTTATGAAATTTCTGAGGATAAATTTCTAAACGATTATAAAAAATGGTATAAAGACGTTATTGATAAAAAAGGAAAGAGCATGATAGAATCGATCAAAAATTAAAGGGTGAAAGATAGTCTTAAAAAACATCTTTTTCAGGAGGTAGACTAATGTCTCTAAATGAGATTTTTAGTTTTTTCTCTACTAGTGGTTTTGCAAGCATAAACTGGTCGCAAATAGTGATGATAGCCATCGGTCTTGGTATTATCTATATTGCTATAGTAAAGCATGCAGAACCTCTTCTATTAATTCCTCTAGGATTTGGAATGATAATGGCTAATATACCTCCTGAATTGACCGGAATTCTTTTGCCACCTCAAAATGGTCAACCAGGTGGATTATTATGGTACATAAAACAAGGTATGGAACTAGGAATATATCCTCCCCTTATATTCCTTGGTATAGGAGCATTAACCGATTTTTCTTATTTAATTGCTGACCCTAGATTAATTCTTTTAGGTGCAGCAGCCCAAGTAGGTATTTTTATTACTTTTATTTTAGCAAGCCTATTAGGTTTTGACCTTCATGCTGCTGCATCTATTTCTATAATTGGTGGAGCCGATGGACCAACTGCGATATATTTGGCATCAAAATTCTCTCCAGAGTTATTATCTGTAATTGCTATTGCTGCTTATTCTTATATATCGCTTATCCCGATTTTACAGCCCCCTGTTTCAAAACTGTTAACTACTGAACGAGAAAGAAAAATCAGAATGAAAAAACTTAGAAATGTTTCAAAAAAAGAGAGGATTTTATTTCCAATTTTAACAACTATTTTAGTGGCTTTAATTGTTCCTCAAACTTTGCCTTTAATTGGAATGCTTATGCTCGGGAACCTTTTTAAAGAATCTGGATTAACAGGTAGATTGGCAGAAGCAGCTTCTAGATATATTTGTGATACCGTTACTATTTTACTCATGCTTTCAGTAGGTGCTTCTGCAACTGCGGACATTTTTTTATCTCTTGGAACGTTAAAAATAATTCTTTTAGGTGCTGTTGCTTTTGTTAGCTCTTTGGCTAGTGGTATTTTATTTGTAAAATTTATGAATTTGTTTTCTAAAGATAAAATAAATCCGTTGATCGGGGCTGCAGGAGTTTCTGCTGTTCCTGATTCGGCCAGAGTGGCTCAACGACTAGCTCAGGAAGCAGATCCGGGGAATTTTATTTTGATGCATGCAATGGGTCCCAACGTTGCTGGAGTTATTGGTTCGGCGGTTGTTGCTGGATTTTTCTTAAGTATTCTTTAAAGGAGGATAAATAAAGTGCAATCAACCAAGAAAGTATTCGAGGTAGTAATAAATTACAATTATTGCAAAAGATGTGGGATTTGTTCTTGGATTTGTCCTGTTGATGCTATAGTTGAGGGGGAATTTGATATTCCTCAAGTTCCTGATCCATTTAAATGTACCGGTTGTTTACAATGTGAACGAATGTGTCCGGATTTTGCAATTGATGTAAAACTGGTTGATTAACATTTATATTAAAAAGAGGTGATTCGGTGGGTAAAATGCTGTTTTTGCAAGGCAACGAGGCTGTTGGTATGGCAGCAATAAAAGCCGGTTGCCGTTTTTTTGCTGGATACCCTATTACACCTTCAACTGAGATAGCCGAATATATGGCTAGAGAATTGCCAAAAGTTGGTGGTACCTTTATTCAAATGGAGGATGAATTGTCAAGTGCTTGCGCAATAATGGGTGCTTCACTTGCAGGTACTAAATCAATGACTGCCACAAGTGGCCCAGGTTTTTCGTTGATGCAGGAAGCAATTGGTTATGCAATAATGGCAGAGGTTCCTTGTGTTTTTGTTGATGTAATGAGGGCTGGTCCAAGTACCGGTTCGCCAACAGATCCATCTCAGGGAGATATTATGCAAATGCGTTGGGGAACGCACGGAGATCACCAAATTATTGCTTTGTATCCTTCAACAGTTGAAGAAGTTTACACTTATACAATTGAGGCATTTAATTATGCAGAAATTTATAGAACACCCGTCATTTTAGCTTTAGATGAAACATTGGCACATATGAGAGAGAATGTTTACTTTGACTACGATAAAGAAAATCCAAAAATTGTTGAAAGGTTAAAAGAAAGAGAATTAGATGAAGAAGAGCTTTTTTTACCCTATGATTTAGATTATTCGCGGACAGTCAATCCTTTGGTAGAAATGGGCAAAACTAGATTTCATGTATCAGGTTTGTTTCATGATGAAAGTGGATTTCCAACCAGCGATCCAAATCGTGTTGCGAAAGTAACGGATCATCTTGATTCTAAGATTAGATTGTATGCAGAAGAGATTGCCATATATAATGAATACATGATTCAAGATGCTCAAATCGTAGTAATCGCCTTTGGAAGCGTTGCAAGAAGCGCTTTAAGAGCCGTTAAACAAGCCAGATCAGACAAAATTCCTGTTGGACTCTTTAAACCTATCACCATATGGCCAATACCTACTTCAAGATTGAAAATGATCTTTAAGAATGCGCAGATAATTATAGTTCCAGAAATGAATAAAGGTCAATATGTGAGAGAAATTTCTCGCTTAAATAAGGCTAACAGGCATGTAGAATCTCTTACCAAAACAACAGGAAAATTAATAACAGCAGATGAAATTTTAGACGTTATCGTTAAAATGTGGATTCAAATTTCGGAGATGTAGGAAAATGAAAAGAGAACTTCCTGAAAAATACATGAAAAATATAAGAAGAGCATATATAAATCCTGGTCTTACATATGTGTTGACCAGGTTTTGCGACATTTTTCTCTATGTCATTGAAGTTAGCATAAAAATTCACGAAGATCCTAAAATGGTTCCTTGTAATTTGTACAAATTTTTAAAAATTTGTGGTTCTTTTCGAATATTTGAAATTAAAAATATCGAAGAAATGGTAGATATTCATAAACAAAGAATTATTTTAGAAATTTCAGGAGAAAAAGGAAAGGTGGTTTTACCCTTCGAAGTTTTAATAAAAGATGAAGTCTATTTAATATATGAAATTATCAAACGATCAAAACCAATAATATCAGTTATTTTAACTGATTTATTTTTAAACGCTTCAAAATTAGGAAGCGTTTTCAAAACTTCAAAAATCATCCTTGAAAAAAGTTACGATATAGAGACCTCAGTAGATGAGATGATTTATGCCTCGATGACAGGTATAACTGGTGGATTTGCTGGAGCTTTTAACAGGGCAGTATTATTTAAAGAAGATGGCACTAATTTTAAAGTACATAGAGCTTTAGGTCCTGTTGACGAGATTGAAGCAAATAACACATATGAAGCCTTTGAAACTTTAGAGATAGATATTTTGCCTTATTTACAGGAATATACAAATAATAAAGAATACTTTTCGAATTTAGAAAAAAAGATAAAATCAGTTTCTATAAAGAAAAGATTAATAATGAAAAACCAACTTTTAAGAAAAGCATTTGAAAATAATGTTACAATTAAACTACCTGTCAGCAATCTCGATCAGACATTAGTCACAGCTTTAGATTTGCGAGGAGAAGTTGCGTTTTCTCCTTTAAAGATTTCACAAGAAAACTTTGCTTTTTATTTGTGTGATAACAGATACGATGGGAAATCCATAACAGAGGAGCAGTTAGAAATTTTAGATTACTTTGCAAAACAAAGTGCCATAATATGGCAAAATAAAATTTCTTTAAATTTGTTAAAAGAAGAAGCAGAATTAGACATGCTTACCAAAATTGGAAATAGAAGGGGTTATGAAAAATACATTTCTTCTTTGAGTTATCAAAAGAATCAGAAAATTGCTGTAGTAATCATTGATTTGGATAATTTCAAAGAAATTAATGACAAATATGGGCATCAAAAAGGTGATGAAATTTTGAAAATTTTTGCAAATATAGCCAAAAAAAGTTTAAGGAAAACTGATAGAATATTTAGATATGGTGGAGATGAGTTTGTTGTAATATTGCATGATGTTTCTCGTGAAAATGTTGTCGATATTGTAAAGCGATTACTGGACCAATTTTATTCAGAAACTAATTGCACATTTTCTGCTGGTGTTAGTTATGGAGATAGTAATAATATTAATGAACTTTTTGATGAAGCTGATAAAAAGTTGTATGCAGCGAAACAAAGAGGAAAAAGTGATTTAGTTTTCTAATGTACACAAATTATCCAAAAGCCACATCAAGTGCCAACATTAACAAAAAGCCAAAGATTAAAGAAAATGTCGCAATTTCTTCATTCCCGTGTGAATGTGTTTCAGGAATTATTTCATCACTTATGACATAAAGCATAGCGCCTGCTGCAAATGAAAGGAAAAAAGGTAGAAGAGGTTCCATAAGAACTACTAGAGAAGCTCCCAACAAACCTCCAAGAGGTTCCACAAGTCCTGTTAAAAGTGTCCAAAAAAAGCTTTGCTTTTTACTATAATTTGCTTGAAGGAATGAAAATGCAGTTGCTGTTCCCTCAGGTATGTTTTGTAAACCTATAGCAATTGCAATTGAAATTCCATTAGAGATCATACCCCCACCAAAACTGACTCCTACAGCCATTCCTTCAGGAAAATTATGAAGAGTTATCGCAATAACAAAAAGCCAAATTTTTTTAAGTTTTACTGCGTCAGGTCCCTCATGACCTTTTAAAAAATGTTCATGCGGCGAAAATCTATCAAACAAATCTATAACAATTGCTCCTGCTAGAATTCCTATGATTGTTATAACTATTCCACCTAAATCTAGCGAAGGAAGTATGAGTGAAAACATAGTGGCAGCAAGCATAACCCCCGCTGCAAATCCTAAAAGAAGGTCCATATTTTTTTGGCTCAATTCTTTTTTCATGAATAAAACTGGAATGGCACCAATTACTGTTGCTAATCCTGCAATAAGACTTGCGAGTGTTCCGTATAACCATATTCGTAGATCAGACAATGGCATCAACATCCTTTTTGAAAGTTAGATGGTAGGTGGTTTTTTAGAAGGCAAGACAAGATACCTTCTTTCGAAAAAAGTATAGCACAAAAAGTAAGAAAAAATCAAGGAATTTCAAAATAGTAAAAACGTTAATGAAAACTGAATAAAATTAAAATATTTGGTATAATATATAGAAATATAAAAATCTGGAATTCTTAGCAAGTTACAGGGCGAAGCCCTTTCAACTCTCTATTAAGTCAAGAAATTTCTAAAAATTGATTTAAATTAAAATCTAAGATAATTTGAAAGGGTTACAGGGCGAAGCCCTCTCAACTCTCTATTAAGTCAAGAAATTTCTAAAAATTGATTTAAATTAAAATCTAAGATAATTTGAAAGGGTTACAGGGCGAAGCCCTCTCAACTCGCTTTTAAGTCAAAAAATTTCTAAAAATCAAGCTTTTAAGAAAAATTAAATTTACTGATGGAGGTATTACATTGGATCAAAGTAAACCAAAAAATGTATTTTGGCATGAAGGCAAAGTAAAAAAAGAAGATAGAGAAAGACTTTTAGGACAAAAAGGTGTAATTGTTTGGTTCACAGGATTATCAGCTTCAGGAAAGTCAACGATAGCTTGTGAAGTTGAAAGAAGGCTTTTTGAAAAAGGGAAACTTGCGTATGTTTTAGATGGGGATAATATCAGGCACGGCTTAAATAAAGATTTAGGCTTTTCACCAGAAGACAGGGAGGAAAATATTAGAAGAATTGGAGAAGTTGCCAAATTATTTTCAGATGCAGGATTAATTGCCTTAACAGCCTTTATCTCTCCTTACAAGAAAGATAGAGACAAGGTTAGAAATTTAGTAAAAAAGGGTGAATTTATAGAAGTTTACGTTAAATGCCCTATATCGGTACTAAAGCAAAGAGATCCAAAAGGAATGTACGAAAAGGCTCTGAGAGGTGAAGTAAAAGATTTTACAGGTATTTCAGCTCCATACGAAGAACCCGACAATCCCGAACTCATCTTAGAAACTGATAAAGAGAGTGTAGAGCAATCAGTTAACAAAGTTTTAGCATATTTAGAAAATCATGGAATTTTAATATAGTATAAAGTGAGATAATTAGGAGGTAATTTATGGCAGAAACTGAGAAGAAGCAAAAAAACAAGAATTTCAATTTCATAGTTATTACTATAATATTTTTTTTAGGGTTGTCTATTTTTCAATTTTTTATGTACAGGAATATGAGACCTAAATTTAATGTCGTATCAAGAGTGATTGATTTTAACATTTATGATGATCTCAGTTTAGATTTTAATACCAAAGTCGATATACAAGTAGAACGCGAAAAAGATTTTAACACTCTGGTTTCAAGTTTTAATACACCAGATGAAGAGAAACTAAAAATGTTTCAAGAAACTTTACAGAATTTGGAAAAGCAGATACCAAGAGATTTTGAAGTACTATCATATGATTCTAGTGTTCACTCAAACTATCCATTTATTTATGTAGATGAGACAGTAAGATTGAAAGGTTTCGTAGTGAAAAACGATGATGGAATGATTGAGTTTTCATTGCCAAATCAACTTTTAAGTGGTGAAAATGAGAATGTTATTGTGACAATACATTTTCCAGAAGAATGGGAAGTTGTGAGTGTAGAGCCCACTCCAAATTACATTGAACAAAACACCATTGCTTATTCATATTTTGGAGCACGTTCATATCCTACTGTAAAGTTTGTTGTTGAATAAAGTATTAAATAGCCAAAGGAGAGAGTCTTTTGGTAATATTATATATCTTGGTTATTGTTTCAATAGCTTTATCTTTAATAAATATATTTTTTTTGTTTAAGTTTGTTAAAACAGTTCAAGAAAATCAAATTAAAAATCAACAAGATGTTACCGAAGATGGTAATATCTTTTTAGCTCGATTTCAAAAGATTACTTCGACAAGATTAAGGGCTTTGGATAATAAAATAGAGATAGTTGACCAGTTACTTCAAGATCTTGACGAAGCTTACATGAAAACTTATTCTTTGCTTTCCGACCTTGAAAGCAAATTGAGTGAGCAAAAAAGAGAAGAAAGGTTAGAAAAACAACGGAATATAGATTCTCCTGCTAATATAAACGTTCAAAAGCGAGCTGAAAAGAATGTAAAAAATTTTGGAAAGGGAAAGCGAGTTTATGAGTTGTCTCGAGAAATCAAAGTAGAAACAAAAGATTTGATAAATTTTATTAATAGAGAAACAGAGTTGCAGATTTATAGTCATTTGCAAAAATTGACCCCTGAAGAAGAACTAACAATCAAAAACAAATTATCAGAAAGAAAAGTAATAGAAGAAAAAAAAGAAGAGAAGCAAGAAAGTGTTTTTAATGAAAATGTAGAAGGATCTATTGTTAATGTAAACAGATTTAATGCCAATAGAAGCTCTGAGAAGAAAGAAAAAATTATTGAATTATATGAACAAGGTCTTTCACCTCAGGAGATAGGAAAAGAACTTAAAATAGGGGTAGGAGAAATAATGTTGGTTTTAAGTTTGTTCAATCAAGATTAGAAACTAAAATAAAACGTTCCTTACCGAATGAGTCTTGTAAAATTTTTGTTTTACCAATTTGTGATAAGATTTTGGATGCTTGAGTGGAATTAAATTCATTTGTTTCAAAAAGCAATGTTTTATCTTTTAGGTTATCTGAATAAAGTGTTAACTTTCTAAAAAATTCTAAACCATCGACTCCACCATCTAGAGCGATTCTTGGTTCGTATTTTAACTGTTTGGACTTATTTATGTATGTAGTTTCGACGTATGGTGGATTTGATATTATTAGCTCTATTTTTGATAAATCTTCAATTATAGGTTCGATAAAGGCTCCCTGCTTAAAATTAATAAAAACCCCTATTTTTTTGGCGTTTTTTTTGGCTATTTCCAACGCACTTGGAGAGATGTCAGTTGCCCATACGTTTACGTGTGGGAGGTTCTTTTTTATTGTAATAGCAATAACGCCAGATCCTGTTCCTACATCTAATACATTGTTAATTTTTTTTGATTTTATTAATTCAATGGCCAGAAGTACGAGATCCTCTGTTTCTATTCTTGGAATTAGAACATTTTCGTCAACATAAAAATCCAATCCTAAAAAGCTTACTTTGTTTGTTAAATATTCAAGAGGATATTCTTCTAGATAATATTTTTCCATTTTTTCAACTGTTTTTGTGATTATTTCAATATCATTATCTTTTAAGTAAAAAGAAATATCTTTTTCTTCTATTTGAGAAAGAACTTTTAAAATGTCAAAAGAGGAGACTTTTGCCTCCTCTTTCAATCTAGAGATTAATTCAATTAGCTTCATTTTATCACAATCCTAACAACATTCTCACTTCATCACTAGCCATTGAAGGATCCCAAGGAGGATCAAAAGTAAGTTCGACTTCTACATCATTTACATTTTCAAGTCCCTTAACTTTTTCCTTAACATTTTCTATAATTAAACCAATTAAAGGACACATTGGAGTAGTCATGGTCAATAATATATGTACATTGTTGTTATCATCAACTTCGACATTGTATACTAATCCTAAAGAGACTATGTCAAAACCAATTTCTATATCGTATACTTCTTTTAGAGAATTAAATACTGTTTCTTTGTCAATTTTTTGCATATTGAATCACCTCAAAACAATGATGAATTAATAATTATAGTTGATTTATTCTGAAATTCTTGAAATTCTTCTGGCAAAATTTTATCAAAATATTCTTGAGCCTTTTTGTCTTTTAGGTTAAAAATGATTTGAAGCTTTGCTTCTTCATATGTCAAAACACGAGCTGGATTCTTTTTTTCGATTTTAACCAAAGCATAGGTACCTTCGAAGCTGTCATATAAAACTGGCCCGAAAACATATCCAGATGGATTACTTTTTATAATTTTCACCAAAGGATTAGTGTCGTCGTCTATTCTGATTGTTAACAAAGGATTTTCTGACTGTCGATAAACTTCATCAAAAGTATAGTAACCATCAATTATTCTACTATAAGTAAAAGAAGCTTCTTCTTCACTTGAAAAAACTAAAACTTTTATATCTGCAGTAGGAGGAGACATGTAGTTAGATTTATTTTTTTCGTATTCAGCTTTAATTTCTTCTTCAGAGATTTCTATTTCGTCAATAATTTTATTATACAGAGCTGATATTGAATTAATGTATAAGGTTGAATAAAAAGCATCATCTATATAATTAACTCTTGAAGTGTACCCTAAAAACAGAAGATATGTTTCAATCTCTTCGTCTTCAATTTCTAGTTCTTTAAAAGTTTCTGAAAATTTGGATTCAATAGTTTTTTTAATATCATTCCTGTTGAGATCAACACCTTTTTGTTCAACAAATTGTACAAAAAGAACTTCATTAACAATCTTCATGGCTTGATCAAATAAATAGGTATTCAAGAACTCAACACCTGTTGCAGTATTAGTTAATTCATTATAAAAGTCAGGATAAGAGGTTTTTAAGTCTAATAAAATGTATAGGATTTGAGATCTAGAATTGAGCAACTCAGTACTGAGCTTTTCGCTGTTCACAAGTGCAAAAGCATCTTGATCTAGAGGTTCGTATAATATTTCACCTAAAAATAAGGTTGGAATAAACAGAATGACTAACAAGTACAAAATTATTTTCTTTTTCATGAAAGTTCCTCCTATACTATGATGTAATAACTAGAAAATATAAAACTTTTATAACTTAGTAATTTTACATGTTTTCATCTTTGTTTTCTGAATAAACTTTTAAAATTCCTTCTTTTAAAAATTTTTTTATAGGATTGAAAGTTTTTCTATGCTCAGATATTATACCATATTTCATTATACTCTCTATGTGGTACTTTGTAGGATAACCTTTGTTTGTTTCAAAATCATATTGAGGATATATATTATGTAAGTCGTTCATGTAGAGATCTCTCTCATACTTTGCAATGATTGAGGCCGCTCCAATTAGATGAGATTTCTGATCACCTTTTACAATGCATTCATATTGAAATGGCAAATTAAAAAATTTTCCGTCGACGAGGGTAAAATATTTATAAGTCCCTCCATTAATTATATTTTTTAATAACTCTGACATGGCAATTTGTGTAGCTTTTAAAATATTTGTTTGATCAATTGTCTTTGATGAAGAAAAATAACTATAACATTTAAAATTACGCTTTAATTGAAAATATCTTTTTTCTCTTTCTTTAGGAGTTAATGATTTGGAATCTTTTCCCAAGGTACTCAACAATTTGAGATCAGACGGAGAATCAATAATTACTGCACCAACAAAAACAGGTCCTGCAAGAGGACCCCTACCTGCTTCATCTATTCCTATCAAAAAATCATAATTTGTGAAGTATGAATGTTCTAAATAATCGTTCATTTTAGATCAAACCTACCAAGCTTTATTCAAAGTCATGTTAATTGAAACATGATGATCGAAGAATTTATCATTCTTTTTCATATGGAACTCCACTTGCGGCTGGAGCTCTAGTTTTTCCTATAAAACCGCCAACAACTACAATTGTTAGAACAAAAGGCAGCAAGTTAAGTAGTGCTTTTGTTTCTGAAGGAAGTTCCATTAAGGTTTGTAGCTGAATATTCATAGCATCGGCTGCACCAAAAAGTAAAGCCGCCCACATAGTACCTACAGGATTCCAATTTCCCAGAATCATTGCAGCTAGAGCTATAAAACCTTTGCCTGCAGGCATTAATTCTTGAAATTGTCCTATATCTCCAATTGCTATGTACATTCCTCCCAATGCTGCAAGTACGCCACTCATTAATACTCCAAAGTATCTGATCCCCTTTACATTCACACCAAGTGTATCAGCGGCTTGAGGATTCTCTCCAACAGCTCTCATCCTCAAACCTAAAGGTGTTTTATATAGCAAAAACCATGAAAATATAATTACACCTATCGCAATGTAAAAGAAGGCGCTCAATTCTCCAAATATTTCACCTATAAACGGAACTTTTTTCAAAGGCTCTATTTTTATCATAGGAATTTTTGTGAGAAAATCTGTTTGACCTTCTTGACCAAATATTGGTTTCATTAAGAATCCTACAGTACCTTGCGCAATTAGAATAAGAGCAGTTGCAGAGACTATCTGGTTTGCAGACCATTCAATAGAAACGTAAGCATGTAAAAAGGCTAAAACTAAACCACCGATCATTCCCATAAGTAACCCAATCCAAGGATTTCCAGTATAAAAAATAAAAACAGCGGCTACAAAACCACCGAGTTTCATAATCCCTTCTAATGCTATGTTTGTAACTCCGGTTATTTCACTGAATACTCCTCCAATTCCAGCGAAAACTAAAGGAAGAGCAGAAAGAATAGTCAATTTATAAAATAAGGGAGAAGCTAATGCAGTAAATATAGCTTGAATCCACGTCACGCTTCTTCACCGCCTTTGATTGTTTGAGAAGATTTGTTTTTTCCAAGCTTAGAAGCTTTAATGATCCAAGTTTTTATTATTCTATCAGCAGCAACAAAGAATATAATAATTCCTTGAACAATTACTATAATATCATCAGGGACTCCAACTGTTTGCATTGAGTTAGAACCAGCTCTTAGCGAAGAGATGAGGAAGGCAGAGAAAATTATTCCAATAGGATTATTTTGCCCAATTAAAGCGATCGTAATTCCGTCAAATCCTCTATCGCTTGTAAAAGCTCCAAATATTCTATGGTGTACACACATAACTTCTAAAGCACCAGCTAAACCAGCTAAAGCTCCTGAAATAGCCATTGTCAAAACTATATTCTTACTTATTGAAATGCCTCCATATTCTGCCGCATATGGGTTGAAGCCTACAGCTTTAGCTTCATAACCGAGAGTAGTTTTCTCAAGTAAGATATAAATTACAATAGCAGCTGCAATAGCAATGATAATTCCTGATGGAACAGTTGAAGCTTGAGCTGTCAGTAGTGGAGGTAACTGAGCACTTTTTGCGATCTCGGGTGATTTAGGTATTCCTATACCAACTGTAAAAGGGCCTGATACTAAATAGTTTGTTAAATGATATGCTATCCAGTTTAACATAATTGTTGTAATAACTTCATGTGCGCCAGTCTGTGCCTTCAGCCAACCAGCAATCGAAGCCCAAAAAGCTCCTCCCAACATACCAGCAAGAATTGTTAAGGGTATGGCTATAACAGGAGGTACATTTCCCAAATTTAAACCGATTATCATAGCAAATATTCCACCCATTGCCATCTGACCTTCGGCTCCAATATTAAAAACTCCTGCCCTAAAACCAAATCCCACAGCTAAACCTGTTAACAACAAACTTGTCATTTTTGTTATGTTGTCTGCCCAGGCAACACGACTTCCAAAAGCACCTTTTAACATAACACCATAAGCTTTTATAGGATTTTGGCCAATAGCTAAAATAATTATTGCACCAATTAATAAGGAAACTAAGACTGCTAAGGCAGGAACTAAGAAAGACATCCATTTACTTCTCATATTTGTAACTTCTGACTTTGAAGCCACTTATTAACGCCTCCTATTCTTGGTATATTACGCTTTCCTACCTTATTTTTTTAATAATCATACTTTCTCTAATACTTTTATCTCTTCTATTCGTTTACCAGCCATCATTAAACCAATTTCTTCAATTGTTAATTCACCATTTTCAAATTCTCCCATTGATCTTCCTTCATACATGACCAAAATTCTATCTGATAGAGACAAAATTTCTTCTAATTCCATTGAAATTAGCAAAACTGCCCCTTTGTTTAGTCGTAAATTAATTAATTCTTTATGAACATACTCTATAGCTCCAACATCTAGCCCTCTTGTAGGTTGAGATACAATAATAAATTTGGGAGAAGAACCTATCTCTCTTGCTAGTATAACTTTTTGTTGATTTCCTCCAGACAAGTTACCAGCTAAATTGTAAATATCAGGTGGTCTCACGTCAAACTTTTTAACTAAACTATGAGAATATTTTTTTATTTCATCGAAATTTAGAAATCCACGATTTGCAAACGGTTCTTTATAATGTTGACTTAATATAAGATTGAAATAAACAGGAAATTCTGGAATTAAACCTCTTCTTTGTCTGTCTTCTGGAATATGACTTATTCCTAGTTCTCTAATCTCTCTTACAGATAGATTTGTTATTTCTTTTCCATTGAACATATAACTACCACTTTCAATTTTTCTAAGGCCTGACAATGCTTCTGCAAGTTCTGTTTGACCATTGCCAGCGACCCCTGCTATTCCTAATATCTCTCCTTCTTTTATTTCAAAGGATAAATCTTTTACTGCATCTAATTTTCTGTTATCTTTTACCCAAATGTTTTCAACTTTTACTATAGATTTTCCAAGAGTAGTTGGAGGTCTCTCTATACTTAAAACGACATTTCTTCCCACCATCATGTTTGCTAGCTCTTTTTCATTTGTTTCTGAAGTTTTTACAGTTCCTGTGACTTTACCGAGCCTCATAACAGTAATAGTATCGCTTATCTCTAAAACTTCTTTTAACTTGTGACTAATAAAAATTATTGTTTTTCCGTCATTTTTTAAAGCCCTCAATATTTCAAATAGCTCATTAGTTTCTTGTGGAGTTAATACAGCAGTAGGTTCATCGAGTATTAAGATATCGGCTCCTCTATAGAGTGTCTTTATAATTTCTACTCTCTGTTGCATTCCAACAGGAATATCTTCAATTTTGGCGTCCACATCTACCTTCAAACCATATCTTTCGGACAATTCCTTAACTTCTTTTTTCGCAAATTTCAGGTCAAACAAGATACCTTTTTTGGGTTCTGATCCTAAAACCACGTTTTCGGCGACTGTTAAATTATCAACAAGCATAAAATGTTGGTGAACCATTCCGATTCCAGCTTTTATAGCGTCTGAGGGGCCTTTAAAATCAACCTTTTTATCAAATACGTATATTTCGCCGCTCGTTGGCTTATATAACCCATATAATTGATTCATTAAAGTAGTCTTTCCCGCACCGTTTTCTCCTATCAAAGCGTGTATTTCGCCTTTTTTAACCGCAAAATTTACGTTGTCATTTGCTACTACCTTTGGAAAAACTTTTGTGATATTTTTCATATATACGGCATAATCTTTGAGTGTTTCTTGGATATTTTCTTCTGACACAAGTACGACCTCCTTTCTGAGTATAGTTTTGATTCCTACATCGTCTTTTATTATTTTTCAAGGTTTAAGAATGAAAAAGATATGACTTAAATTGTCATACTTTACAAGTAACATATAAAACTATAGGAAGAAAGCGGGAGGCCCCGCTTTCTTCGATTAAAAATTAATTAAATGAAATTAAAACGGAAATTCGATATAGCTTACATCAAGGGTGGCTAATTCTGCTTCTGTTGAAGGAATATCGATCCTACCTTCTTTAGCAAGTTTTTGTAAATAGGCTAGTTCGGCTAATATCTCGTTTGAAACTAATCCCTTTGTATATTTCATTGGAGAAATACCGACACCATCATCTGCTATACCCATTAGTTTATGTCCAGATTGAAAATATCTTGGTGATTGTGCGTTACTTATTCCTTCATAGGTTGCAATATCGATCTTTTTTGTTATACTCAATAAAACGTATCCTGGGGCCATATAATCTTGATCAACGTCAACACCTATTGCAAAATAACCTTTTCCTTCTTCAAAATATTTGTCTATAACTTGTTCTAAAGGTGCATTAGCAGGTAAATTATAGAAAGACATCCCTGTTTCTTTTGCAGCGTCAATTACACCATTTCCTGTTGCGCCAGCACATGCAAAAACTATATCTGCACCACTGCCATATTGTGAAAGTGTCATTTGTTTGCCTTTTGCAGGCTCTTCAAAGGTTCCAGTGTATCCAACTATTACTTTAACGTTTGCGTCATGTAATTGATTGTATGCCTCCACTCCAGCTCTATAGCCTATTTCATATCTTTTAACAGGCGGTAGATCTTGCCCTCCTACAAAGCCGAGTATGCCTGAGTTGGTTACAGAAGCAGCTACGTATCCTCCCAAAAATCCAGCTTCATGCTCACTGAAAGAATAAAGAGCTAAGTTTTTTGGAATGACTTGATCAGGGGAAGGATCTATATCTATACCGATGAAAAAAACATCAGGATATTGTGTTGCTATGTTGTATATCGCATCTGCCATCATGAAACCTACCCCTATTACAACATCACCTTCTTTAGCAGCTTGAGCTAAGTTTGGTATATAATCAGTTTGTTCGTTAGACACTATGATCTTTTTTTCTACATTGGGTAGTAATCTTTCAGCCATCAATACGCCAGCCCAAGCACCATCGTTAAATGATTTGTCTCCAAGCCCACCAACGTCCGTAACCATGATAACTTTAAACGCAAAACTACTAACTACGAATAAAGTTATTAAAACAAAAGATAAAAGTTTTTTCATACTTTTAATACCTCCTTTTAAGGGATTTCTGTGTTTGTAAAACATTTTGAACGTTTAAAGCAATATTTATGTTGTAATTATTGACTTAGATTTGTGATTTGTGTATGTTCTTCTAGTTGTGAGTGGTTTTCTTTTTTGTGAAGTAAGTGAGTGAAAAGGGCTATAGTTGTTATAATTAACATTAAAACACCGAAAATATAATTGATAGAAAAATTTTTAGATATTAAAGTTGGATAACCGCTTTGGCTTATTACTTCGAGTTTGTGTGGTTTCACAAAGCTTAAAAAACTAGAAATATACATTAGAGCAACTGAAGTGTATTTCATGATATTTATTTCAAAGATAAGAAACATAGAAAAAGCTAGAAAAAACAGGGTTACAATTTTTGTCCCGAATGACGAATTGAACGGTTTTAATTTAATTTTGTCAGCCTTTTCTAATGTATAAAATGAAGCTATTTGAGACATCAGAGGATCAGTTAAGTCTGTCTTTTTGAGTGCGGATGTAACCGTTTTTCTGACATCCTCTTCAAATTTCGAATCTGAATATTTAATAACGTTTTGTATTCTGTTTTCCAAATGATTGAGTTCTTTTTTGATACGTTTTTGTAAGGTCTTAGAATAAGTCACCATTTTATTAATTTCTTTCGAAAAATTAGCTGGTAACCCTCTGTACCTTTCTACATTATTAATTTTTAATCCTTCTCGGTTGGTTTGTACCTTAACACTTTGTTTATCAGCTTGAATTTGGCTTACAATATTGGAATTTGTTAAGCCTTTTAAAAAGTCGGCAAAAGAAGATCTATAAAATGTGTTTATTTTAGTATATTCGTTTCCCAAGAGAGAAACTAACTGTTCACTGGCTCTATTAAGAGGTGAATGTGAATACAAAGCGACATCATTTAACAACTGTGTTTCGAATATAGAGTCATGGAAATCTTGATTTTCTTGCATCAGAAGATCTTGAGAGTTGTACATGGGTAATACAAATAAAAAAAGCGCGAGAAAAAATATTGAAACATTCAAAGCTTTCATAATAGGTTTTACTTTCTTCCCAAAGCTTCTACATAACATCACAAACCAGAAAATAAACACAAACGGGATAATAAAACTACCGTATGCAAAGGAAGAAACAATATCTTTAATCGGGTTGTAAAAGAATAAAACATAGAAAAACTCACATAAATAAACGCCTAAAACAGAAACCCACAAATATTTTTTGAAGAAAATAAATGAAATTAAAATTACTCCACCATAAACAAAGAATCGTATGAATTCTAAGTGTGTTTCTCCTTTTCCAAGAGTTACAAAAATTTGAGTGAGTTGTTTTATTTGATCATCCACTTCTTTAAGTAGAGGAGAAACATAATTATATGACAGTTGGTCTATAGCAATCTGTAGTTGTCTTCCACTGAGACCTGATTCTGCGAGTTGCCTTATGCCGTTTTCTATGCTTTCTTTATTTTCAGATATTATTTGATCTATTGTTTCGTCAGGTTCTCCAAGGTAAATATAAAAACTCAAATCGTCTATCTTAGCGTTTGATGGGAATCTCTGAATAGCGGTGTAAGGCGCTTCATTAACAATCCCTAGAGAAAAAATTATCACATTCCCAAAATAAGTTAAAGCATCATTTTCTAATTCTTTCTTATAGTTTTGGACGGTGGTAAAATATGCAGGAAGGGATCTAATTGTTTCTTGAGTGATTGCATCGCCTGAAAGATCAGATTGTAAATAAGCGAGAAATCCTATAAAGGCTAGCTTTTCCTCAATAGTTTCAAATTTTGGTTCGAGATTTGAATAAATTTGAGAAAGATAGGTTTGAATATTAGTAGGTCTGTCAATATATTCAGCACTTCCTATCATTTGAGTTCTATAAAATCTATACAAGCCTAGATTATACAGTTCGTTCATGAAATCCTGAAATTCCTCCTCTATCACCTCTCCTTCTTCTCCGTTGTAAGTTCTTATCAGAGAAACATAGATATCCTTGACAGTCTCAATTTCAATGCTAAAAACAGTAAAAGATAGCGCTACCATCAAAATAGTTACGACTAATTTTTTCATACTTTTCCTCCACTCTGCATTTTTAAGCCAGGGTTAAGCCAGTAAACATTTTAACTCTGTCATTTTAGCAACAAATTGCCTATCATTTTTTATTATATCATTTTTTAATAGTTTATTCAAGTTAGTTAGATAACTCATTAAGAGGTATGAAGTTTGATTAACCAAAGATGTTTTTATTTAGTTGAGTTTTTCCTTTTTTATGATAAAATATTAAAGTCTATTAATAAAAGAAACAAGATTCTTGTGCTTTAAAAGAGAGTTGATAATATTTTAATAATAGAAATAATAGCAAAAATTTTAATTTTAAAAAATAAAAATTTGAATTAAAGCGGTCGCATAAACGGTATTTCCTCGTTTCCTTTTTTTGATTTCAGGTTGGTAGAAAAAGATACATGGCGAAACCTTCCCTGGTAATCTAAGAGAATCTAATAAAAAGCGTGAAAAGTATGAAATTAGATTCTTAGATTTTCCAAAGCGTTATTCTTCGATTTAAAATATTGTTAAAGGAGAGGACTAAAATTTCTAAAAAACGACTTTTTCTATTTTTTAGCTTGGTATTTTTTGCATCAATTGTGATGTCCGATGATATTTTTTTAGAAGTGGCTAAATTTGAAATAGGTAAAAGAGCTTTTCATATTGATTTGGGAAGGAATTATGCAATTGTAGCAGATTATGAAGGGAAAGTAAGTTTTATAGATATATTTACTTTAGCAAAGTCGGAATTTTCCGAAGCGACTATCCCCATGGGGGGCGCTTACGATGGAGAATTTTTTTATGTTATTGATAATTACAAAAGGGAAGTATTAAAGATTAAAAATAATAAAGTAGAAAGGAAATTGCTTTTAGAGGCAAAACCAGTTAACATCAAACTGATAAACAATGATTTATATGTTGTAACAACAGATCCTTATCGATTCTATTTAATAGATAGAAACATGTTTATAAAAAAATCCGTAGAATTACCTGTTCATAGTCCTTTAATAAGAAATATAGGAACTCAAGTCTTCATTCCATTATTTGAAAATTATAAAAACAATATTCGATTAACTGACCTCCTTTTTTTGATTCCAAATCAAAATAGCTACATAATTAATTACAACAATATTTCTTATCCTGTTGATGTGGCAGGATACCAAGGAGTTATTTATTTTGTCACATATTATGACGGAATTTTGTATAAAAGTGAGTTTAAAAACCAACCTAAAGTTGCTCAATTTGGGAAATACACAACTAAACTGGAACTTTACAAAGCGAACATAGTGGGTAATTCTTTGATGGGAGGAATTTATTATTATGATCTGTCTTCTGGTCAGACTTCAGTAATATTAGAGGAAGTTCCGATAAGCGATATTGCTGTATCGCCAAATGGAGAATATTTGTACGCCATTTCACACATTGAAAATAAGTTATACATAATAAAAAATAAGGATATTTATCAAGATTTAGATACAGAGAAATATCCTATTGCAGTTGAAGCTCCTGATAATAACATTGTGTTGGTACTATGTACAGATTCAGAAGAACTAATGGTCATAAGACGCTTTGAATGAGTTTTTTGATATCAAAAACAGTTTTTTCTATTTTATCTTTATAAATTGCTGAAAGATTTTTAAAATCATACTTAGAATCAATCAAATCGTAGTAACAAAAAGGTATCTCAAAAGTGTTTTTGTAAAAAAAAGAGTAATCTTCCTTAATATTTTTTATAACTCTACGATTTTTTATGTTATTGTAAGTAAGTGTTTTAGCTTCAAAAAAGATACCTGCTAAAGAGCTATGTAATCTGTCAGAAATTACAATTTTAGATTGAGCAATTTCTTCTGTAATTTTTTGAAAGTCGTGTATAGGTAAATCAGCTTTCATGTTAGTTTTCTTTCTTATTTTTTCCACGAAATCATAATTTTTCATGATATCTTGGTTTGCATTTATAGCAAGAGTTGATATAGTGAAATTACTAAACGTTGAAAGAAAACTAATAAGAAGTTCTAAATCATGGTCTTCTTTTAAGCAAATCGCAATTTTGTCTGTTTTTTTGAACTCGTAATCAAAAAAAACATATGGTCCAATATCCACACCTAGAGAAAGGTTTTTATTGATTTTTGTTGCAAATTCATATGAAGTTTTATCTCTAAGGATGCCATAAAGTTTGGGATAACAAAGAATTTTTTTCAGTTTTTTAACACCCTTGTTTTTTTTAAATGATCCGAATCCTTGAGATAGTAGTAGAATTGTTTTGTTTTCTTTTGCAGCAACATTTGCTATGCAGTAATAGTAAAGGAAACTCCTATAAGATGTCTCTGTTTGAAATAAATTACCTCCTCCAAAAACAACTAAGTCAGACTCTTTAATAGCTTTTTTTATTTCGTATAAATTGAACCTCGGAACGATTTGTATATCAAATGTATAATTACTACTGAATTCTAATTTATTTTCTAATGGTAGTAGAATCACTCCATCAAACTTCATTTCGTCAAAAATCTTTAAGAAACTATTTAATAGAAGATCATCGCCATAATTTTTGTATCCATAATAACCTACTAATAAAATTTTTTTCATAAATTTAACTCCTTGCAAGGGAATTTTTAGGAAAATAACATATTTATATAGAATAATATACCAGAGACAAAATAGATAAATAAGTTACACACAATTTAAGGAAGGAAGTTTTAATATGTTTGATGAAATAAATTTTGGATTAATCCCAAAAACTTTAGATGCTCTATCTTTAAGACAAACAGTAATATCGCAAAATATATCTAATTATAACACTCCCGGTTACAAAAGAAAGTATGTAAACTTTGAAAGTGAATTACAGAAATGTTTGAACGAAAATGACATTTTAAGTTTGAAAACAAATAATGATAGACATATTAATAATACCTCATCTTTAGAAATAATTCAAGCTGATATAAAAGAAGATGATTCTAAATCTCTAAGAGATGACGGTAACAATGTTGATCCAGACAAGGAATTTGTATATTTGATAGAAAATACATTAAAGTATAATACTTTATCTAGATTAATGACTTATGCAATTCAACGCTATGATACGGTTATAAGGGGTGGAAAATGATGGAGGGTTTGTTTAAGGTTTTTAATATTGCCTCAAGTGGTATGTCTGCCGAAAGATTCAGGTTGAATGTCATATCACAAAATTTAGCAAACTCAGATGCAACAAGAACAGAAGAAGGTGGACCATACAGAAGGAAGGCTGTAGTATTTCAAGAGGCAGTAAATAAGAGTTTAAAAAACGAACCCGATTTAGCGGGGGTCAAGGTTGTATCTATAGAAGATGATCCCTCCCCTTTCAGGATGGTTTACGATCCTAATCATCCAGATGCAAATGAAGAAGGGTATGTTAGTTATCCTAATGTTAATGTTTTGAGGGAAATGGTAGATATGATTTCTGCCCAAAGGGCTTACGAAATGAATGCAGCTGTCGTAAGCGCTGCTAAAAGTATGTACAATGCTGCGCTTAATATTGGAAGATAGGAGGTAGAAAATCGTGGTTGATGGAATTAATAAAATACCAGGTATTGGTACAGAGAATATTAGTGTTGAGAAACAGAAACAAGAGACTAAAAAATTAGATTTTTCTGAAATGCTAAAAGAAGCGATTGAAGAAGTGAATTCTTTGCAAAAAAATGCAGATAAAGTAGCTGCTGACTATGCCTCAGGAAAAATAACCGATATACACCAGGTAATGATATCTGCAGAAAAAGCTTCACTTTCTTTAAAGTTAACAGCAGAGGTAACAAATAGAATAGTCGAAGCTTACAAAGAAATAATGAGAATGCAAATTTAGAATCATAAAAAGATAAAAGCTAGCTGTTGAAGAATAAATAATAACATAAAATAAGGGTTTAATACCCTTACTATTTTATTGTTATTTAATAGAAACTTTTTATGTAATTTTAATATAATTTGTTATAATTTTATCAATCATGATAAAGAAATTTTAGTTGATGAGGAATCATTATGGAAGTAAATAATGTAAAAGAAATTACCAATAAGATTAAAGAGTTACCTACGCCTGAGTTTTTAGTACAAAACATTATTTCTATATCTTTGGATTCTGAGGCAGATATGAAAGAGCTAATAACTTCGATATCTCAATCTCCTACCTTAACAGCAAAGATTTTAAAACTTGCTAACTCTGCTTATTATTCTTTACCTAAAAGAATTACAAAATTAAGTCAGGCTGTTAACTTACTTGGACTAAAAACAGTTAGGAATTTGGCTTTAAGTATTTTTACTGTTGAAAATTACTTCGACAAGGAATTTCCTTTTTTTAACACTTATAATTTTTGGCAACATTTAATAACTACTGGAATTGCTTCAGAGCTTTTGGCAAAATATATTAATTTTCCTGATAAAGAAGAGGCTTTTATGTGTGGTATTTTACATGATTTGGGAAAAATAGTTACGGCTCATATTATGCCAGAAATTTTTGAGATGGTTGTTAAGGTTGCTCAGCATGAAAAGATATCTTTCTTTGAGGCGGAACAGCTTTTATCAGTTATCAGTCATCAACAACTTGGTAAAATATTGTTCGAAAGCTGGAATATGTCAGAGATTGTAATTGATACCGTTGCTTTTCATAATGATCCAGTTAATTTAAAGAATGAAAATAATAGAAAGATTTTATACATTGTGAATTTAGCAAACGTAACGATTAATTTACTTTTTTATGGTTTTTCAGGGTGTTATAATATACCTGTTGCTGAGCCAGAAGTCTGGAACTATTTAGGAATGAATTATTATAAATATGACAGTTATTTAGAGGACCTAAAAAGGACTATAGAAAAATCTCAGGAATTTATTTACATGAAAGATATTTAAGTTAATGTTTTAGAGTCGAAGTTCTTAAATTTAATTGGGTTCAAGGCCTGCGGGCCACGCCTCGTAAGATTTATTTAAGTTAAATGATAAATACAATAAATAGCGGTTTGATAAAGTATTAATACATCGAATCCTTTAACAAAAAAGAATTCTATAATAGATTCAACAGAGAGTTATATGATTTTCAAAATAATTGTTAGGAGGCAACTAAAATGGCTCATTATAAAAAAGAAATGCTTGAATCAGAAATGAAGAAGATTATCATGAAAGGTTTTTCTGAATTGAAAGATCCTCGAATCAAGGATAAAATGATAAATATAAACTTTGTAAAATTGTCGGGAGATAAATCATATTTAGATGTCTATGTATCTTCTTTGGATGAAGATATTGATACAATTGTAGAAATTTTAAATAATGCAAAAGGTATGTTTAGAACGTTAATTGCAAAGAATATGCATATATATAAAGCGCCTGAAGTTCGGTTTCACAAGGATGAGGGTATTGAAGCTAGTATTAGAATTAATAAGTTATTAGAAGAATTGCAAGAAAATCAACCTGAAGACGATGAATCAAACGAGGATGATTAATGAAAAGCGGGATAATAGTAATTAATAAACCTAAGGGAATAACATCTCATGGAGTAGTTGAAAAGGTGAGATATATATTACAGACAAAAAAGGTAGGTCATGCGGGAACACTTGATCCGTTTGCAACAGGTGTTCTTGTTTTAGGGGTAAATAAAGGGACCAAGTTACTTGAGTTTTTTTTCAATGATAGAAAAATTTATTATGTAAAGGCGAAACTAGGGATTATTACTGAAACTTTTGATCTTGAGAGTGAAATAAGAGAGGTAAATGAAGTTACCAAAGAGCATATTGATGCACTCAAAGAAGTTGTGTTTTCCTTTATAGAGGAGTATCTTCAAGTTCCCCCTGCTTATTCTGCAAAAAAATATAAGGGAAAACGTTTATATGAGTATGCAAGAGAGGGTAAAATAATCAATTTGCCACCTAGGAAAGTTCAAATTTATAGTATTTCAAATTTCAAACAGGAGGGCACAGAATTCAGTTTTGTAGTTGAAGTTGGTCCTGGAACTTATATAAGATCTTTGATAATGGATATTGGCTATAAATTAGGATGTGGTGCTGTCACAGTTGAGCTTTGCAGATTAAAGAGTGGAAAATTTACCTTAGATGAGGCAATAAGCTTGGAAGAGGTATCATATGATAAATTGATATCTCTAGACGATAGTATTGATTTCCCATATGTAGTGGTAAACAATGGAGATAAAGTTTTAAAAGGTCAACAAATTTATAAATCAAATATCATTGAGTACTCTGATTTTGAAAAAGGAGATTATGTTAAAATATACAATGAAGAGAGAGAATTCATAAGTATAGGAATAGCAGAAAGAAGATCTAAATTTTTGACCACTCTTCTTAAGATGCCTGAGAGGAATGATCGTATAGTAAAGATTTACAAAAATTTATACGAGGTGACTTAAAATTGTATGCTTTAACAATTGGGGTATTTGATGGGGTGCACAAAGGCCATCAATACATTCTAGATAATACTTTAGAAGTAGCAAAAAAAATGAACTTCATTCCGTTAGTTTTGATGTTTAGATATCCAGCGGAAAAAATTCTAGGAAGCTCCTTCGAAGGGTTAATTTTACCCAGTTGGAGAAGAAAAGAAATCTGCGAAAGCATGGGATTTGAAGTTATTGTAAAAGATATGGAAGAAGTTTGGGGAATTTCGCATGAGGAGTATTTGAATAAATTGATTAATATGGGTGTGGGAGCCATAGTTTGTGGTGAGGATTTTACTTTTGGCAAAAGCGCTTTGGGCAATGTAGGTTATTTACAATCAGTTGGTAAAGCTAAAGGTTTAAATGTAAAGGTATTGAAAGATTATACGAAAGATGGTACCAGGATTAGTTCTTCGGCAATAAAAAAAGAGCTAAAAAACGGGAATGTGAAAAGTGCCAATGATATGCTAAATAGGTTTTGGACTTTGGAAGGTCCTGTATATCAAGATAAGCGTATGGGTTTTAAATTAGGTTTCCCTACTGCAAATATTAATACCTTATACAGAGAACAGATTATTTTCCCAAAGTTCGGAGTTTATTTAGTAAGGGGTAAGATCCTTGGGGAAAAAGGAAGTTTGTGGGGTTTAATGAATGTAGGGGTCAGGCCGACTATTCATGAACCTAACAAAGAACCAAAAGTTGAAGTATATTTTCTCGATTTTTTTGGTAATTTATATGATGAATATATTATTTTAGAGGTTTTAGATTTCTTACGGGAAGAGAAAAAATTTGAAAATGAGAAAGAACTTGTTAATGCAATGATAAGAGACGAAGACAGAGCTAGGGAAATAATAGCAAAAAGTTATGGAAATATAAAAAGTCTTAGTTAATGTATTTGTTATACATTAAGAAGGTTTAAATTGAATAGGATTTTTAAATAGCTATTGTTAAAGAGAAATCAAGAGACAAATATTTTCTAAATAGAGAAAATTAAAAAATGTAGGAACTACTGAAAATACAAAAGGAAACATAAAGAACTAGTCAAATTGATTATTAAAAATGCTTTAAATAGGTATGGTCTACTTGACAATTAAAAAATAAAATTATATAATCTTTAAAAGATGATTTTAATAGGGCGCTTAGCTCAGTGGGAGAGCGTCTGCTTCACGCGCAGAAGGTCGTAGGTTCGAATCCTACAGCGCCCACCACTTCTGTTAGAGTTTTCCAATATTTTTTAGAATTTCTTTGACTACTTTAATATCCTCCGCATGCTCTTCATCGTCTCCAGGAGTTTCTAACAATAAGGGGAGTTTACAAACTTCATCAAAGGAAAGAAAATTTGCAAATCCCTTTGTTCCTATATAACCTTTTCCAATGAATTCATGACGATCTTTACCCGCTCCCAAATCATATTTTGAATCATTTAAGTGAATCATTTTCAGTTTTTCAAGTCCAACATTTTTTTCGATATCGTCGAATAACTTTAAAACTCCTTCTTTGTTTCTTATGTCATAATTTGAATCAAAACCGTGACAAGTATCAAAGGTTATACCTAATCTATTCTTGAATTCAGAAGCATTTATAATCGCTCCTAACTGTTCCATGCTGTATCCTATATTGCCACCTTTTTTTGCAACATTTTCAAGCAGAACTGTCACTTTTGTGTGTACTAATTCCTTAAAAATGATGTCTAATGCTTCAATGATTTTCTCAATTCCAAACTCTTCACCCATTCCTAAATGACTCCCTGGGTGAAAATTGTAGTAAAAAATACCTAACTTGTCAGTTGCTTTTATTTCTTCAACCATTGTATTGATAGATTTTTCCCATATATCATCTTTAGGAGATGCCAAATTAATCAAATAACTAGAATGTACTAAAACATCTTCAAAATCTATGTTAAATTTGTTCATGTTTAGTTTGAATTCGTCTACTTCTCTTTCGCTAGGTTGCTTCATATTCCATGTTCGAGGCGAATGGGTGAATATTTGAAACGTGTTTCCACCTATATTAACTGTATCTTCTGGAACTTTTTTAAATCCTTTGGATATCTTCATATGAGCACCAAGTTTAATCACGTTATCACTCCCATTTATAGAAATTCCACATCGTTGTTTAATAAGGAAAAAGCTATATCTTTGTAGTATTTTCCAATTATACCAATGTTTGCAAATATATAGTTTTTATCGTATGCAATTCTTACTTCTTTGGATGGCAGTAGTAGGTCTTCTGAAAATTTATGATATAAAAAACTCTCCATGATATGTTTTCGATATTTTGAGCGGGATAATATACCACCAGTTCCAAATAGTACTTTTACAGCAGTTAAATCTTTTCCTTGAGCTATTTTTTGCCTTCCCAAAGGTGTGTAAATATAATTGATTTTTCCTGCGTGTCTTTTGATAGATGTTAAGAGACAATGTTTTGATAAAAAAGCAAAAAACTTTTCTTCAATATCATTACTTGGAAATGGTGAAAGATTTTTTAATAATTCATCATAATTTCTAAAATATTGTTCAATGTCTTCTTTATCCATCAATTCAATAACATGGGCTGCATTTATATAGATACCTAGATCTCCATCTACTGTTCTCTTTGTTCTTGGTTCTGGCGAAACTAAAATTTTTTGTATTTCAGGTGATCCGTCAGTTACTGAAACAATATCTGTAGTGGCTCCACCAATATCGATCGTCATTACGTCTTCATATAATATGCTTAAAAGTTCGGTAGTACGTACAACGGCAGCAGGGGTTGGGATTATTTCTTCATCAACTATATCGTAGATCTTTTCCATACCAGGTGCGTTAGTTATATGTTTAGAGAATACTTCTTGTATGACTTTCCTAGCAGGTTCTACATTTAATTGATCAACCTTAGGATAAACATTTTCTGTTATTATTATTTTTTTGTTTTGATTTTCAAATATCTCTTTTATTTCTTCTTGTATTGCACAGTTTCCTGCATAAATAACTGGAGCGTTAAGGGGTAAACTAGCCAGAAGTTTTGCGTTTTCCATTACTATTTCTTCTTCCCCGTAATCCACTCCTCCTGATAATATGATTAATTTTGGATTTATTTTTTTAATTTGTGTTAACTGACTTTCACGTAATCTTCCCGCAGTTACATACTTTATAATAGCTCCGGCACCCAAAGAGGCTTCTTGAGCAGCTTTTACTGTCATGTCATAAACTAGTCCGTGAACTGTAACGGTAAGACCTCCTGCTGCTGAAGAAGTTGCTAAAAACTTTTCCCATTGAATTTTTTCTCCTAGTTTATCAGCTAAACCACTCAACGCCTTTTCTATACCAATTGTTACATCTCCTTCAGAGATTGTGGTTTCGCATTCACTTTGAGCCAATATTGTTACATCATTTCCTTTGAATTGAAAAGCAGTTAATGCAGTGGTAGTACTACCAATCTCAGCAACGAGTAAATCAATTTTCATTGAAGACATGTCTCCTATCTTTTAGAAAGCTTTTTAATATTTTTGTTGCTTCGACTAATTCATTAAAAGAAGCTGCAAAAGATAGTCTTATATATCCGTCTGTATAGAAAGCCGATCCGGGAACAACAGCTAATCCATACTCTAATAACCTGTCGCAGAATTCTATGTCACTTAAACCGAATTCAGAGATGTTTATAAAATAGTAAAATGCACCCTGAGGTTTTACAAATTTTAAGTTTAATTTTTTAAATTCTTCAAAGAGAAAATCTCTTCTTTTTTTAAATTCCTCTACCATAAAAGAATTATCCACCTCTAAGGCCTTTAGTGCAGCATATTGTGAAGGTGTATTAACATTTGAAGTAGAATGAGATTGAATTTTGGCCATTTGATCAATAATTTCTTCAGGAGCTAGAGCATATCCCACTCTCCAGCCTGTCATTGACCATGCCTTAGAAAAACTATTAACTACAATTAATCTATTTTTAATTTCTTGAAAGGTGCACATTGAAGTATAAGTATTGTCATATAGTAAGCAATCATAAACTTCATCACTAATAATCAAAAGATTATTTTTGATAGATAAAGAAGTTACTACATCTAAAAATTCTTTTGGATAGACGATTCCAGTAGGATTGTTTGGTGAATTTATTATTATCGCTTTGGTTTTATTAGTTATTGCCTTTTCTAAGTCTTCCTCAAGAGGTAAGAATCCATTTTCTTCATAACTTTTAACATGAACAGGAACTCCTTCGAGCATTCTGATTTGAGAATCGTAGCTAACCCAAGAAGGATCAAAAATGATTATTTCGTCTCCTGGATTAATAATAGAAAATAAGGCATTGAAAATTGCTTGCTTACCGCCATTGGTTACTATTACATTGTTTTCGTTGTAATTTGCCTGGTATTTCTCGTTTACGTATTTTGAGATCTTCTTTCTTAATTCTAAGATACCCCTATTATCAGTGTACTTAGTTTTGCCACTTTTCATCGCTAAGTAGGCAGCTTCTATTATTGGATCCGGTGTTCTGATGTCTGGTTCTCCTGCAGTTAGTCTTACGACTCTTTTTCCCGTATTTTGTAACTCTAAAGCTCTTGAATTTAACTCCATCGTCTTTGATAATTCCAAAGAAGCAATTCTCCCGGAAAGAAACAACTTTTCTCCACCTCTCTCAATGTTTTTTCTCCAAAATAACTACATTTTCTATGTGGTAAGTATTAGGGAACATATCAAATGGTTGAACGGAAACTAAATTAAAGTTTTTTGTTATAAAAATATTTAGATCTCTAGCAAGTGTAGAAGGATCACAAGAAACATAAATTGCAGCTTTTTCTGTGATATTTGAAATCATTTCAATTTCTTCCTCATTTAAACCGGCTCGTGGAGGGTCAATTATTACATAATCGAATTTTTTTGTCTTATTGTTGGATAGAAAGTTTTTCACCAACTCTTGTGTAACTTTTATATTTTTTATTGAATTTATATTAGCATTTGAAATTGAGGCTTTTGCAGAAACTTTAGAACTTTCAACTGATTCTACAAATTTAAAGATAGGTGCAAAGTAAACAGAAAAAAGTCCTACTCCACTATAAAGATCTAAAAGAGTATCTGTTCTTTTAGAATTGTTTTTGAAATAGTCTAAGATGTGTCTCAACATTTTTTTTGTTACATTGTAGTTATTCTGGAAAAAAGAGGTGGGAGGAATTTGAAACCTAAAGCCATCGAACTCTTCTTCAATTACTCCTTCTCCTAACAAGGTTCTATAAGGTCCTCTTAAGACTATTTTATCAGAACTATTCATCACGTGAATTAATGAGTTTATCAAGTGATTTTTTCTAAAATGATCTTTTATTTCTTTTTCAAAAGGTAAGTATTCTGTATGTGTAACAATTATTACCATAAGTTGATTAGAATAGAAAGTTTTCCGTAGTACTAAATGTTTTAATATACCAGTTTTATTTTTTTTATCATAAATCTTTATATTAAGTTTTTGTACCAGATCTCTGAAATTATTTTTGATACTATCGAACTCTTTAGGAGAAATAGGACAAGAGTAAATATCCACAACATTATTAGAATTTTTCTCTTTTAGACCAAGTTTTGGCTCTTGATCATTTTGAAAAGTAAACTCCATTCTATTTCTATACTCCCAAATTATATCACTTTTTATGATATTTTTGACGAAAGAATCATCTATTTTACCTATTCTTGATAATTGTTCTTTGACAATATTAGTTTTTGCATCCATTTGATATTCATACTTGCAATCAAGCCACTGACATCCTCCACATTGCGGAAAATGTTTACACTTCGAAGAAGTGCGATAGTTAGAGGGGACGATGATCTCAATGGGTTTGGCGAATACTAAATTTTTTGTTATTTTGGTAGGGGTAACTTTTAAGAAATCGCCTGGATATGAATTTTCTATTAAATAAACCTTTCCCTCATATTTAGCCAACCCGTACCCACCATAGACAAGTTTTTCTACGACTAGATTTATTTCATCTTGACTGGTAAAATTCTTATTTTGCATCTTTACACCTCGACATTAACTAAAAAATCTATAATCACATGCTTTCAGGTGCATTTACACCTAAAATAGAAAGACCTCTACTTAAAACTATTTTTGTCGCCTCACAAAGATTAAGTCTAGCCTGCATCAATTCATAACTTTCTGCGTTAAGCACAGAAAGTGAATTATAAAAATGGTGAAATCTTGAAGAGACTTTTTCTAGATACTGTGTTAGTAAATTTGGTTTAAATTGTAGACAGGCATTTTTTAATGAGTTTGGAAATAAAGCTAATTCTCTTAATAACATTTTTTCTTCATTCTTGTTGAGGTCATTTAATCCTAAAAACCTTTCATATTTTATACCTCTTTTTTCAGCTTCCTTGAAGATACTACAAATTCTAGCGTGAGCATATTGTACGTAATATACTGGATTTTCATTTGATTTCTTGATAGCTAAATCTACATCGAAGTTCAATGTAGTATCCGGATCAACCATTGCAAAAAAATATCTTACTGCATCTTTTCCCACGTTGTCAATCAATTCATCAAGTGTATAAAATTCTCCTTTCCTTGTTGACATTCTAACAAGTTCTCCATCTTTTTTGATGTTGACAAATTGATGAAGGACTATTTTTAAAAAATCATCTGGTAGCCCTAAGGCTTTAATAGATGCCATCATTCTGGGAATATGTCCATGATGATCTGAACCAAATATATCGATCACCTGATCAAACCCTCTTAGATATTTATAGTAATGATAGGCAATGTCATCGCAAAAGTACGTAGGTATTTTATCGTTAGATCTTATCAAAACCTTATCATTTTCATCTATAAGATCAGAAACTTTAAACCATATTGCACCGTCTTTTTCGTAAATATAACCTTTTGATTTTAATTGGCCTAAAGTGATATCTACAATATTATTTTTAAATAACAGCTTTTCACTGAAAACAACGTCAAAATTTATATCGAGTCGTTTTAGTGTGTGAAGCATTTTATTAAGCATGTCTTCAACTGCTTCTTCCATGAAAATATTTTCAATCTCTTCGTTCCATTTATCCTTAAACGAATTACCATACTTGTTTAAAACAATTTTTGCAGTTTCAATTAAATATTCTCCTACATATCCATCTTCTGGTATTTCATAATGCGAACCTAACAGTTCATTGTATCTAACCCACAATGATCTCGCTAACAGTTTAATTTGTCTTCCAGCATCGTTTAAATACATTTCTTTTTGTACTATATGTCCTGTTTGTTCATAAATGTTTCCAATTACGTCTCCCATAACAGCTTGTCTACCATGAGCAACGGTTAAAGGCCCTGTAGGATTGACACTGGCAAATTCAAATTGAATAATTTTACCTTTACCTATATCAATTTTGCCGTAGTTTCTAGGGTGGCTTACTATATGAGAACAAATTCTTTGATAAACGTTTGGAGATAAGAAAAAATTTAAAAAGCCATTAACGTTTTCCACTTTTTCGAAGAAACTACTTTTCGTAAGCTCTTTTGAAAGCTCTTGGGATATTATTTTAGGATTTTTTTTGAGTTTTTTAGCTAAAATGAAAGAAATATTGGAAGAAAAATCACCCAATTCATCCTGTGGGGGGATTTCAACAACATATTCTTCAGACAAATTAGTAATCCCAATATTTTTAAGCGCATCATCAATCTGTTCTTTTATTAAAGATATTATCTCCATTAATTATTCCTCCTAATTGAGTTTTATTCCCTAGCTTGTGATAGAGTTCCTGGTATTTTTAATCTATTTTCTATATATTTAAAAACTTCGCTAAAACCGGTAACCAACAGAAAATAAATTATAGCAGCGAAAAGGTAAACTTTAAAAAATTCAAAGTTACGACTTGCAACAAATTTTGCTTGAGCCATGATTTCAGGTGCTCCCACAATATAAGATAGTGAAGAATATTTCAATAAATAAATAAATTCATTTGTCCAGGAAGGAATGAATCTTCGAATGGCTTGAGGTAAAATAACAAACCTAATTGCTTGCCATTTTGTCATTCCGATTGAAAGAGCAGCATGCATTTGGCCTGAACTAATAGATTGTATAGCTCCTCTTAAATATTCCGCTTGATACGCAGATGAATTTAAGAAAAAAGCGATTATCGAAGCTGTTAAAGGTGATAACCTTATACCTATGACAGGCAAACTATAATAAAGAATAAAAAGTTGCACAAGTAAAGGTGTACCTCTAATTATTTCGATATAAAAATTGCTTATAGCGTACAAAGCCTTATTCCCGTACATTTTTGATAAAGCAAGAAGTATGGCTATAAAAAAGCCAATTACCACAGATGTTAAAGTTAAAAATAATGTAATCCATAATCCATCTAACATGTATCTCCAAGAACTTTGAACTATTTGGAAAAAAGTCATTGATTCTCTTCCTTTCCATATAATTTGGTTAATTTGTTCAAAAATTCTTTGGTTCTTTCTTTCTTAGGATTATTGAATATCACTTGAGGAGGGTCTTGTTCAACAATCACTCCACCTTCCATGAAAATTATTTCGTCAGCAACAGCTCTAGCAAATCCCAATTCATGGGTTACACAGAGCATTGTCATCCCACTTTTGGCTAATTCTATCATTACTCCTAAAACTTCACCAATTAACTCAGGATCCAAAGCAGAAGTAGGTTCATCAAACAGCATTAATTTTGGATTCATAGCTAATGCTCTGGCTATTGCCACTCTTTGCTTTTGGCCTCCAGAAAGTTGTGCAGGATAAAGATCAATTTTATTTTTTAAACCAACGCGTTCAAGTTCTTTTAAAGCAATATTAGTAGCTTCTTCTTTATTCATTTTTTTTACTTTTATTAAGCCTAGTCGTACATTATCAAGGACATTAAGATGCTCAAATAAATTAAAATGTTGAAACACAAAACCTATTTCTTGTCTTATTTTATGTACATTTTTTGCGGAAGTTATTTCATCATCTTCTAAGAATATTTTTCCAGAATCTACTTCTACTAATCTATTTATGCACATTAACAAAGTACTTTTACCCGTACCACTTGGACCAATTATTACTTTTGTTTCTCCTTTGTTCATAATAAAGGATATACCTTTTAGGACTTCAACTCCATTATAACTTTTATGTACGTTCTGTACTCTTAAAATTACGTGATTTGAGCTATTGCTGTCATTATTTTTGTTCATTTTACCCCCTCCTTACTTCGTATCCAGGAATAGCGAGTTTTTTCTCAACATAACCAAGACCTTTACTTAAAGAGAAGGTTAGTGCAAAATAAATCAAGCCGCAAATTACGTATATGAGTAAAGGTTTATTTGTTACAGCTATTATGTAAGTGCCTTGCCTTAACAATTCAATAACCCCTAGAGAATAGGCTAAAGATGTGTCTTTTAGCACAACTGCGGCCTCATTAGTCCACCCAGACAAAGATATTCGCATAGCCTGAGGAAAAATCACATTAAAAAATGTTTGAAATTTAGTCATTCCTAAGGAATAAGCTGCATCCACTTGTCCTTTTGGTAACGAAGAAATAGCTCCTCTGAATATTTGAGATTGATAAGCAGAACTTCTTAGTCCTAGACCAATAATAGATGCTACTAATGGGTTTAGTCTTATCCCTATTATAGGGAGACCATAGAAAATTAAGAATAAAATTACTAGTTCCGGAAGACTTCTCAGTATTCTTTCATAAAGTAGAAAAAATGTTTGCACAAATTTGCTTCCATATAATTGTCCAATAGATACAAAAATAGCCACCATAAATCCTAGAACTATACTGAAAAATGCTAATTCGAGAGTGACTACAGTTCCTTTTAAAAGATATGGTATTGAGTTTATAACAATTTGAAGGCTTTCCAATTTACATCCCCTTCTTGTGTTTTATAATGCATATCTTTTACATACTACATTAGAGGGGGCATTGCCCCCTCATTAATATTTAGATTAACTTATAGTTTTGTCAAGCAAAAAAAAAGACATAAAATAGTATTAAAACAAGTAAAAGTCTTAGTCTTATCTACTTAAAATACTTTTCAATCAATTCATCAAATTTACCTGATTTTTGTAATTCCAGTATGCCTTCATTCAAAAGATTTAATAATTCTTTGTTTCCCTTTTTAACAGCCATTCCATAGCTTTCTTCAGTTTTTATAATTCCTACTATTTTAACAGGATCTGTTTTAGTAAATCGTTCTGCAACAGGGCTATCTAAAACTATAGCATCTATATTTTTGTTTATCAAATCTCTAACAGCAAAGTTAAAAGTATCGTATCTGACGATATTTTTCTTTGGCAAAATATTTTTATCAACGAGATGTTCAGTGACCCACAGATCTCCGGTAGTACCTGTTTGTACTCCTATTTTGTGATTTCCAAAAAGAACGGTAATGTCAAAATCAGAATCTCTTCTTACAATAATGCTTTGATCGCCGCTGTAATATGGGATAGTAAAATCAACTACCTTTTGCCTTTCTTCAGTAATAGTCATGCCAGCCGCAATTATATCGATGTTTCCTGTTGTCAATGAAGGTATTAGTGAATCGAAACTAATATCGATAACTTCTACGTCAAAACCCTTCAATTTTCCAATTTCTCTTATAAGATCGATATCAAAGCCAACAAATTGCCCATCCTCTACATATTCAAAAGGTGGAAAAGATGCTTCAGTTCCAACTTTATAAGTAACTGAGAAAACAAAAAGTATGGGCATAAGAACGATAAAGGAAAGCAAAAAAAACTTTTTAAACATTCTAATCCCTCCCTTTCCTTGATGAAAAAACATTGTAAACCAAAATAGTTAAGATAAACCACGCTTTAATTAACCTTCTTTGAAATAAAGATGCTAATTTTATTTGAAAACAATTTTAATCTATGTTTTTTACATTTAATTATAACATATTTTTTAATTCGATTAATATTTAAAAAAGAATTTATTATTTACATTTTTGATGTGTAGATAATAGATCTTAATATTTTTTATTTGAAAAAACAGTGTGATATAATTAAGTTTAGATAAATTATAAAAAAGCCTTATTAAAGAAAATTAATCCATGAATATTTAAATTGAGAACATTTTTTCTTGTATAAAATTGGTTGTTGCTCTAGATATTTTAATTTGAGTAGGTTTTCGAATCTAGTTGTCATTATTTGTTTTAATAAATCTATATTCTTAGAGTATATAAGAATATTTAAAGTAAGCACTTTACATAAAATTTAAAGGAGGATACTCATGGCAAAAAAAATGAAAAGTTTAGGTGGAAGGTCATTATCTACCTCTTCAAAAAAATCTCCTAATGTGAATAATATGAACTTGTTGCTTCAAGAAGCACAAAAAGCCCAATTGGAAATGCAAAATGAAATAGAAGAAATGGAAAACTCATTGGCAGATGTAGAAGTTGAAGCTACAGCTGGTGGAGGAGTTGTAAAAGTTATTGCAACTTGCGATTTAAGAATTAAAGACATAATTCTTTCCGAGGAAGTTGAAGATGAAGATTTTGACACCTTGAAAGACTTAATAATTGCTGCTACAAATGAAGTGATTCAAAAAGCTATTCAACTAAAAGAAGAAAAGACAAATGAAATATCAGAAAAGTATTTAGGCCAATTACCTGATTTTGGTTTCTAAAAAATTTTAACTTTTTATTTTCAAAAAAGTATAAATAAAATTGTATAATATACTTAGAGAAAAAAATAACAAGCACTAATATTTCTAGGAGGTGTATTAATTATGGCAGTTAAAGTAGGAATAAACGGTTTTGGAAGAATAGGTAGGTTAGTATTTAGACAGATGGTTGAAAACCCAATGTTTGAAGTAGTGGCAATCAACGATTTGACAGATGCGGAAACTTTAGCCACACTTCTCAAGTATGATTCAGTTCATGGAAGATTCAAAGGTAGTGTTGAAGTGGTTGAAAATGGATTCAAAGTGAATGGCAAAGAAATCAAGGTTTTTTCAGAAAAAGATCCTGTTAATCTTCCCTGGAAAGATTTGGGAGTAGAGATAGTTATTGAGGCTACTGGGGTTTTTTTAAATAAAGAAAAGGCTTCTGCTCATTTGAAAGCTGGAGCAAAAAAAGTTATAATTACAGCTCCTGCAAAAGGAGAAGTTGATGCCACGATTGTTATGGGGGTTAACGAAGATATCTTAACACCTGAAATGGAAGTTATTTCAAATGCTTCATGCACGACAAATTCAATAGCACCTGTTATTAAAGTTTTAAACGATCACCTCAAAATTAAAAGAGGTTTGTTAACTACCGTTCATTCATATACAAATGATCAAAGAGTTTTAGATTTACCACATAAAGATCTAAGGAGAGCAAGAGCTGCTGCACTCAATATAATTCCTACAACAACAGGAGCTGCTAAAGCCGTAGGAGTGGTAATACCTGAATTGAAAGGAAAGTTAGACGGAATTGCATTAAGAGTTCCTACACCAGATGGATCTATCTCAGATTTAACTGTAGAAGTTGAGAAATCAACCACTGTTGAAGAAATAAACAGAATAATGAAAGAAGCTACAGAGAATGAATTAAAAGGAATTCTTGGATATAATGAAGAACCAATCGTTTCAACAGACATTATTGGTTCAGTTTATGCAGGTATATTTGATGCAACATTAACTAACGTAATCGACGGAAACTTTGTCAAAGTGTGTTCATGGTATGATAACGAAAATGGATATTCAGCAATGGTTGTTAAATTAGCTGAAAAATTAGTGAATATGTTATAAAATAAGATAAAAAAGGGGAGTTTCTTCCCCTTTTTGTTTAGATTTGAGACTTTTGGCTAGCAAAATATACACTAGGGGGTGTAAATTGATGAAGAAGCTTACGTTAAGAGATGTAGATTTAAAAGATAAAAAGGTTATAATGAGAGTAGATTTTAACGTTCCGATAAAAGATGGAAAAATAACAGATGATACAAGGATTAGGGCAGCCTTACCTACAATTCAATATGCATTAGATAAAGGTGCCAAAGTTATTTTACTTTCTCACTTAGGTAGGCCAGATGGGGAAAGAGATCCACAGTACTCATTAAAGCCTGTGGCAGAAAGATTAAAAGAATTAATAGATGCGCCAGTATATTTTGTAGATGAAACACGAGGTGAAAAAGTTGAAGAAGCGGTTTCAAAACTAAAAAGTGGAGAAGTTCTTGTTTTAGAAAATACTCGTTTTGAAAAAGGAGAAACAAAAAACGATCCTGAGCTGGCGAAATATTGGGCAAGTCTTGCAGATATTCATGTAAATGACGCCTTTGGAACGGCTCACAGAGCTCATGCTTCAAACGTTGGTATCGCAAATTATATACCTAGTGTAGCTGGCTTTTTGATGGAGAAAGAGATTAAATTTTTAAGCGCTGCAAATGAAAATCCTCAAAAACCTTATGTTGTAGTGTTAGGTGGAGCTAAAGTTTCTGACAAAATAGGTGTAATAAACAATCTTTTGACAAAAGCCGATAGAATTTTAATTGGTGGAGCAATGATGTTCACTTTTCTTAAAGCTTTAGGCAAAGAGGTCGGATCTTCAAAGGTAGAAGGAGATAAATTAGATGTAGCAAGAGAAATTATGGAAAACGCTAAGGCTAAAAACGTTGAATTAGTATTACCAGTAGATACAGTTGCTGCACAAAAGATGGAAGCAGGAGTAGAAAAGAAGGTTTTTAAAATAGATGAAGGAATACCTGAAGGTTGGATGGGACTAGATATAGGTCCTGAAACTATTAAGCTTTTCACTGAAAAGTTGTCAGACGCTAAAACAATCTTTTGGAACGGTCCTATGGGAGTTTTTGAAATAGATGATTTTGCAGAAGGAACAAAAAAGATTGCCGAAGCAATAGTAAATGCTACTAAAAAAGGTTGCATAAGTATAGTAGGTGGAGGAGATTCTGCGGCTGCAGCTGAAAAATTTGGCTTAGCAGAAGAATTTTCACATGTTTCAACTGGAGGAGGAGCTTCTCTAGAGTTTCTTGAAGGTAAAGAACTTCCCGGAATTGCTTCTATTTCTGTAAAAAAAAACTGAATAACAGAAGATTTATTCTTGCTGGTAATTGGAAAATGAATAAAACAAATACTCAAGCTGCACAATTTACTTCAGGATTGATTGGGAGGATAGGAAACGAAAGTAAATTCGAGATAATCCTATGTCCACCTTACACCGCCTTAGAAAGAGTATCCGATATCGTTAGCAGTTCCAAAATTAAAGTAGGAGCGCAAAATGTTTTTTATGAAGAAAAAGGAGCTTTTACAGGTGAAATTTCTACTGAAATGTTAACAAATTTAAATGTTCGATATGTGATAATTGGTCATTCAGAAAGAAGACATATTTTCGGTGAAACTGATGAAATGATTAATAAAAAACTGAAAAAGATTGTTAAAACCAGTCTAACTCCTATCTTATGTGTAGGTGAGAAATTAGAGGATCGCGAAAAAGGACTTACATTTAACGTTGTCGAAAGACAGATTAAAGAGGCTTTTTTTGGTCTAACTCCTGAAGAAGTTTCTCGTGTTGTTATTGCATATGAACCAGTTTGGGCTATTGGTACAGGAAAGGTTGCAACACCTGAGCAAGCTCAAGAGGTTCATGAATATATCAGGAATTTACTTAAAGATTTATTTGGTGAAAGTTTGGCAGAAGGAATGACGATACTTTATGGTGGGAGTATTAAAGCTAATAACTTTTTAGGTCTTTTCTTAAAACCTGATATTGATGGTGGTTTAGTTGGAGGAGCTTCTTTGACAGAAGAATTTATAGAATTAGCAGAAATTATGAGACAAGTTATCGAATAGATATAATCAACCGCATCTATGCGGTTGATTTTATTTTTAAAGATTTATTTAAGATTTATGTGTTAGAATAATTTTGGAGAGTATGAAGTATATATGTACAACTGACCATTTTTTTGAAAGTGGTTTATGCTTGAAGAAGAGGAGGAACTATATGTTTATTTTTAAGCCTTTGAGTCAAGTTTCTATGTCTGTTTTAGTCGACCTTGTAAACGAAGTTTTCAAAGATTATGTAGTTCCTGTAAAATGGACATATGAGAGTTTTAATATGGACATTAAAGAAAATTCAATTTCTCTAGAAGATTCTTTCGTGGTTTTTTCTGATGAAAAACCAGTAGGATTTTGCATTATTTCTCTTAGGAGTAGAATAGGTAGGATCGATTCTATAGGCGTATTGGAAGAATACAGAGGAACGGGTTTAGCTTCTCAAATGCTTTTTAGAGTCGTCGAAAATCTAAAATGGAAGGATATCGATAGTATAATATTAGAAGTTGTAGAATTGGATAAGAGGTCTGTTAGATTTTATGAAAAACATGGATTTAGATCTAAGAGGAATTTGTATTCTTATCTCAAAAGAAAAAATGATAGGACACTGAAAGTTCCTTATTTTAAATATGAAGCTACCACTTCAGATGGTGTTTATGAACTAGCACAAATTGCTAAACTTAGACTGAAGAGAGATCCTAATTGGCAGAGAGATCCTATGACTTTAAAGCTTAGCGATCAAAGGTATATTAATGAAGTAATATTAAATGAACAAGGTGAAAAGATAGGTTATATTGTATGGGGATTAAACGAAGACAATGCCTTCATTGTAGATGTTTCTCCAATAGCTGAAGCTTACAAATTCTCAGATATAGTGAAAGATGTAACTTTAAAACTATTTCAAATAAAAGATGAAATAATTGTAATTACTGTTCCTGAAGATGATCCATTGAATAGTGCATTAATCGAAAACAATTATTTCTCTTTTATTAAACAACTAGAAATGGAAAGAAAACTGCACTAAATGTTATTTAATAAATTCTACAAATTCATGAATTTGGCATGATTCATCCATTTCTACATAGTAATACGATTTAAAATCAGATATTTTTTCAACATTTAATTGATATTCTTTTTCGTTTTTTTGAAGTACAAAAGTTATTGAATCATCACTTTTTATGATTTCGTACATAGTTTTTTGAGCTAGTTCACTTGATTTATCTACAAAAACAAAAAACAAGTATTTCTCTTTTCCTTTATAAGCTATTTCTGAAAATAAGGTAGGAATTTGATTGTTAAATTTTTTATGTAAAGTTTTTAAAATCAATTTTTCTTTTAAAGAAATCATATTTATCACCTACTTCTAAATGGTAATGTATCTCAACTTTTTAAACAGAAATGTTAATATTTCTTTCAATTATTATAACATAGAAACTAATTATGAGTCAAATTTTTGTAGTTTTTCACCTAATAATATAATTTTAGGGAAAAGGGTTGACTTAACTGGATTCAAGGGCGTTAGTCCTCCGTTTTGTTGTAAAAAGCGCCAAAAATTGTAGAGGAGCTCTGTATGAGCGTCTTTGAATGAAAAAATATTTTTTTGAAAATCTTTATTCAGAACATTAATGAAATAGAGGTTTTTTAACAATTGTAAGTATTATAAAAAAACATTTTAGGAGGTCTAAAATGAAAAAGAATAGTATTGTAATGGTAATATGTATTTTATTAGCTTCTATGATTTTTTCAGAAAGTGTAGCTTACCTGACTTCTTCAGAACATCAGATTTATGAATCATACTTTGTAGAATATAATGATGTAATGGGTGAATATTACAACGCTTTACTTAGTGTTCTTGAATTTAATCCGCAGTATGAATCATACTTTTATAAACCTTTAGATGTCATAACTATCGTATCTGCTCTAATGGATTACAAGGCTCTAGAAAAGTTTTTAAACGACAATGGAGTTACGTTGGACTACGATAGAATAGCCAATGATTCAGAAGAACTATTCAATCAATATATGACAGATGAAAGTTTAAAGCAAATGTTGCTGATTTTTTTTGAGAATGAAAGTTATTTTAGAGGGTTTATAAAGAGTCTTGTATATAGAGATGAAGTAATATCAAAAATTAATGAATACTTTACAGATTTGTACGGAGAAGACATGTCAGAAGTTTTTTCTGACTGGTATGTAGAATATATATCTAATTATGATTTTGTTGTTTCATATGAACCTTTAATTCCTGCATATGAAATTTTTAAAGCTCTTTCGTTAGAAGAATTAGAAAAGATAGAAGAAAAATATAGAAATGTAATAATACAAGAGCAAGATATACCTGAAGAATGGTACATTTCTTATGTATATCTAGTGGAAAATATTCTTCCTTTGAAAGAAGCAGAGATGGAAGATCTGCGTGATTACATACAAATGGTGACCGATTATCCCCAATTGTTACAATATTCTAGAAAGGAATTAGATAGTCAATTAGCTTATTACACTCAAATTTCAGAAACAGAAGAATCAGATGATTTGAGATTTGAAGCAACTCAAAAGGTAAATCTTTTACAAAGTTATATGTATTTACTAGAAAAATATGGTGATTATGATGAAAATACGATTGGATCAAAATTTTCTGAAATTGAAAGTGAAATTAATGAAATATACATAGCTTATGAAAAAGCTCTGATGGATCTTAAGGAAATGAATCCTGAATCTATAGAGATAAGTTCTAAGCTTTATCAGATAAATCCTCAAGATCCTAATATTTCATATGATTATTTTGCCTTAGTTTATTCGTTAATATTGGATTATTATAAAAACACCGGAGACTTGGAAAATATAAAAGCAAATTTAAATGTTCTTAAGAGTATTTTTACTGAACTTACTGAAAATGAAAATTTGGAAAAAGATAAGTTAGAAGGTTCTAATAAGATCATTGTGGAAATAAACACTCTTCTAAAGTGAGAGAACTTTAATATATTAAATTCTAACAACCTATTTTTCTAATACTCATTAACTTTGAGAGTTGGAGGCGACATATATTTCTAAAAGAATAGTGAGAGCAGCGTTAGTATCTGCACTTTATGTTGTTTTATGTCTGATTTTTCAACCTATTAGTTTCGGGCCTATACAAGTTAGGATTTCTGAAGCTTTTACTTTATTACCTTATTTAGATCCAGCTTTTATTCCAGGCTTGTATGTGGGTGTGCTCCTTGCAAACATAATCGGTGGTTTAGGAGCGTGGGATATTTGGCTAGGAAGTTTTTTTACATTGATTGCAGCTATATTAACGTGGAAGATGCCAAATAAATATTTGACACCACTACCACCTATTTTAATTAATGCCTTTGGAGTATCATTATATGTTGCACCATTATACAATTTTCCTTACTTTTTATCTGTAATATGGATAGCAATTGGAGAAGCTATAGCTACTTTTGCAATTGGTTTACCTATATTAAAATTATTTGAAAAAAACATTTATAAAGATGGGAAAAATAAAAAATTATAATTTAATTTTAGAGCACATATTTAAATAACAAATAGAGGTGAAAATGTTTGCAAAACAAACCTTTTATAGTCGATACAACATTAAGAGATGGTCAACAATCATTAATAGCAACACGATTAAAACTCGAAGATTTTAAAAATCATTTGGAAGATTTTGATAAAGTAGGCTTTTATGCAATGGAAGTATGGGGTGGAGCAACTTATGATTCATGCATAAGATATTTAGATGAAGATCCTTGGGAAAGGTTAAATATATTCAGGGAAAAGCTACAAGATACTCATATACAAATGCTTTTAAGAGGTCAGAATTTAGTTGGTTATAAAAATTATGCCGATGATGTAGTGGATTTATTTGTAAATAAAGTTGCAGATTACGAAATGGATATAATAAGGGTTTTTGATGCGTTGAATGATGTTAGAAATTTAGAGAAATCTATAGAAGTGGCAAAAAAAAGAAAAATACATGTTCAGGGAGCAATTTGTTATACTGTAAGTCCTGTCCATACGTTGGATTTTTATTTAAATTATGCTAAAGAATTAGTTGATAGAGGAGTTGATTCCATTGCAATTAAAGATATGGCTGGACTTCTGACTCCAAAAGACTCGTATGACTTAGTGAAAGAAATTAAAAAGAAATTTGATATACCTCTTAATATTCATTCACATGCTACGACAGGTCTAGCCTCTATGTCTTATTACGCTGGAATAGAAGCAGGAGCGGATATAATAGATTTAGCGCTCAGTCCTTTTGCAAACGGTACTTCAGAACCAGCAGTTGAACCATTTCAACATGCATTTAATTTAGATTTAAATTGGAAACAAATCATGGCTCTGGTAGATTATTTATGGTTAGTAAGGGAAAAGTATAAAGAGTTTGATGTTCAAATGTGTTCTATAGATGCTAAAATATTGGATGCACAAATTCCAGGTGGGATGTTATCAAATCTTATGTCGCAGTTAAAGGCTCAAAAAGCTGAAAATAAACTTCAAGAAGTTTTAAAAGAAGTTCCAATCGTTAGAAAGGATCTTGGCTATCCTCCTCTTGTTACGCCTACTAGCCAAATAGTAGGAGTTCAAGCAACTTTAAATGTTTTGACAGGTAAAAGATATTCGATGATAACAAATGAGGTAAAAAATTATTTAAGAGGTTTTTATGGAAAACCACCAGCACCTGTTAATCAAGAGTTGTACGAGAAAGCCTTAGGTAATATTAAACCTATAGATTATAGGCCAGCAGATGAAATCCCCCCCGAATTAGATAAGGCGAGAAAAGAGATAGGGTTATTAGCTCAAAGTGATGAGGACTTATTGACTTATGTATTATTTAAAGAAGTAGGTAGACAATTTTTAATCAAGAAGTATGAGGAGAAATTGAAAGTTGATTTTAATATAGTGAATTCGTTCAAAAATGAAGATGTAGTGATCTATCCAATATAAAGATGTAAAGAGTAAATTGTATAAATTTTGAGATTTTTACTTCTAAACCTAAATATTTTGCTATAATTCAAAATAATCGACTCTAATCCAGATTTATAACAATATGAAAAGATTAAAATTTTTGTTATAATATATTTAGTAAAACGTTTCCATTTAGAAAAACAACTTTAAAGGAGGTATTAAAATGAAGAAAGTATTAACTCTATCGTTGATATTGGTTCTTGTAATGTCTTTTGCATTTTCAGCAACTTTAACTGTGTGGAGTTCTGAGATGCAAGTTGACTTTATTAGAAGGATAGGCCAAGAGTTTACACGAGATACTGGAGTTAATGTTGAAGTGCAAATGGTCACATTTGGCGACATAAAATCTAAATTTCTAACCGCTGCACAAGCTGGTGAAGGACCAGATATAATCATTGGAGCACATGACTGGGTAGGAGAGCTTGTTATAAATGGATTATTAGAACCGATTCCATTCTCAGCGATTGAACTAGATAAATTTGCTGAATCAGCAATTCAAGGATTTACTTATGAAGGGAAATTATACGGTGTACCTTATGCAACAGAAGCTGTAGCTTTGTTCTATAATAGAGATTATGTAAGCGATGATGAAGTACCTACAAATATTTCCGATTTGAAAAAACTAGCTAAAGAATTTACTACCAGTGAAACATTGGGATTTGCTGTAACTGCTAATGATTTTTATCACGTTTATGGTTTCTTTACTGGATATGGTGGATATGTTTTTGGATACGATCCAAGAACAGGATACGATGTCAAGGACATAGGTTTAAACAATGAAGGTGCTATTAAAGCTGGACATCTTTTAAAGAGTTTCTTTGACGAAGGTATAATGCCTCAAGGTATAAACTATAATATCATGGATTCAATGTTTATGGATGGTTTAGCAGCTATGATAATCTACGGACCTTGGGCAGTAAAAAATTATCTTGAAGCCGGAATTGATTTTGGCGTTCTCCCGTTAACAAAAATGGAACTAGAGCCCGGTAAAACCATGAAGCCTTTTGTAGGAGTTCAAGGTTTAATGATCAATTCTAGATCAGCTAACAAGGCTTTTGCAATGGAGTTTGTCATTAATTATCTAGCTACGGCTGAAGGCGTATACGAATTCTATATAGCAGATCCAAGATTGCCTGCAAGAAAAGATGTAACACAAATAATAGACGAACAAGGCGGACCGGTACCTGCTGAAATCGTTGCAGCGTTTGCTGAAAGCGCAGCCGGTGGAGAACCAATGCCAAACATTCCTGAAATGCAGGTTGTATGGCAACCAATGGCAGATGCATTAAACAATATTATAAACGGCACGCAAACACCTGAAGCAGCTCTCAACGATGCCGTATCTAAGATAAAAGCAGGTTTAAAATAAAAAGTTATGCTTAATTTTTTATATGTAACTAGCGAAAAAAACAAAGTGTTAATTCAAGAATTTGATTTTTAACAAGAGAGAGGGAGGGAACTCCCCTCCTTCTTTTTTTATAAAAAATGTCTATTTTTTTCTGTTTTTTAGTATAATAGCTTGACACACAAACTGGTAGTATATTTTTAATTATTTTATTTAATGAAAATGAAGCCTTTTTAGGAGGGTATGAGGAATGAAAGTCTTCAAAAAAATATTAATATGGCTTTTTATTGGTGTTTTGAATGCTTTTTTGCTTTGGGCAATAATCCTCTTGTTTACGCTTGCTAATTATGGATTAGGAGTAGTTATATCTGTTTTTCTTGTTATTACAGATTGGGCTATCTTTTCTCCAAAGGCTTATCCTTATAGGTATACCTTACCTGCTTTATTCTTTTTATTTATTTTAACTATTTATCCAATTTATTACACAATTGATACGGCGTTCACTAATTATGGAACGGGGCATTTGTTTACAAGAACAAATGCGATAGATACTTTACTTACAGATTCGAGTTACTATTATGAACCCGAGAATCCAAAAACGTTGGATTTCAAAGTTTTTGTTAGATATGATGAACAATATAAACCTACAGAAGATTTTGTTTTATTATTGTATGACCAAGAAGATATGTATTTAGCTGAGAAACCTTTAATGAGGCAATTAGATTCAAAAGGTAATTTAATCTATGCCGAAAGCGATATGGTTAAAGTGCAAAATGACAGAGTAGTTAAAGAAGGGGCTACGTATGAAATAATAAGGCCTTCAGGAAGTGTTTCACAGGCAGGCGGAGATTCTATAATAGCTATCGAAAAGAATGGAAGTGTCAGGTACACTTATTTTTATTCACCGATAGATTCAACTACTTCTTCTAATTCATCATACTACAATTCTGTTCTAAGACAGAATTATTTGAAATCTTTGGTTTTGATGCATGGAACTACGAATTTTAGGCTTTCAAGTTCGCATGTATTTAGAAAGTTTTCAGAAGCATACAGAGTATATGACACTTTGGTAAAAGTAATAATAGACGGTGAAAGAGAAATATATAAAACTGTTGTGGTGAACACATTAACAAACAAAGAATTAGTAGAGAAAGACGCAGCTTTTTGGGATTACAATGAGAGCGGAAATTTATACCGACTTATTGGGTATAAGAGTTACGTGGGATTAGATAATTTTTCGAAGATAATTAAGGATCCTAGAGTTTCTGGACCATTTTTAAAAATATTTGGCTGGACATTCTTGTATGCAGCTTTGAGTGTGCTTTTTACTTTTATAATAGGTTTAGCATTTGCGTTGATATTAAATGATAATCGATTAAAAGGCAGAATAGTTTATAGAACATTGTTGATAATTCCTTGGGCAATTCCAGCTTTCATATCAGTTTTGGTATGGAGGAATGGGTTTTTCAACGAAACGTATGGGATAATTAATAGATTCATTCTTGGGAATATTGGTGTCAAACCGGTTAAATGGTTAAATGATCCGTTTTGGGCTAAAGTTGCAGTTTTAATAGTTAATACTTGGCTGGGATTTCCATATATGATGACTATTACGTTGGGGTCGTTGCAAAGTATCCCAGAAGATTTGTATGAAGCATCTGTTATAGATGGTGCTTCAAGGTGGAAACAATTTACAAAAATTACTTTTCCTTTATTAATGGTTGCCGTTGCTCCTTTATTAGTGATGAGTTTTGCATTCAACTTTAACAATTTTACAAACATATATCTACTAACAGGAGGAGGGCCAGCAATGGCCGGGACAAATACTCCAGCAGGATCTACCGATATTTTGATTTCTTATGTGTATAAACTCGCCTTTGAAGGATCACATGGACAAGATTTTGGATTTGCTTCAGCGATTTCAATTCTAATATTTGGTATTATAGCGATATTTAGTTATTTTAACTTCAAGTTTTCTGGTTCATTTGAAGAGGTGAGCAGATAATGGCTATGATCGAGAAAAAGAATTATTGGCTGAGACATATAATATTAATTATCTGTGTTATTTTAATATTATTTCCTTTAGTATGGTTGATAACAACATCCATCAGGAGGGATAATGCAGCTTTTTCCCCAAAGTTGTTTTCAAGTCGAGTAACATTAAATAATTACAAAGATTTGATAATTCAGAAGCCAAATATTCCCGAAGTAGTAAATAAATTGACTGCAATAAGTTCCTATCTTGGAGAATATAGCGACCTTACTATTGAAACAGCATCGGAAAAATCAACTAAACTTTTAGGAGATTTAGAAGCTTATTTTATGGCTACAAATAAAAACTTAGATGATATAGAAAAAACATACATGGAGATTTTCTCTCTTTATGAAACTCAGTATAAAGACCAATTTTATCGAGAAATGAATGCTATAAGAGAAGATGACCATAATAAATTTGACCAAGAACTTAAAAATATAATTAATATTGCTAAAGAATTAGGAATTGAGGTACAGTTTTCCAATTTACAACAATTGATAAAACAATATTTTGCTCAAAGAGAGAAAATAATTTATAGTCTTAAAATAAGTAATTTAGAAAAAACAGGAGACTATTATATTGATACAGTTAATGTACTTTTACAAATTCCTCTAAACACCTCTGTTTGGAAAGTAAAAACTTACAGGAGATGGATAAGCGAAGAACCAGAAGCAGAAATTATAGGTGAAGAAATATTAGCTTTAGGGGATTTATGGAAGGATATAGAAAATGAGATGGATAGACTAAGGAAAGATATTAGTATTCAAGTAACTAGTTTATATGGAGAAGCTCTTCAAAAAATCTCAGATACTGAAAATAGAATAAACACAATAGATACACAAATTTCTCAAATTTTGTCCCAACAAAATAACTTAAAACAAATTAACCAAAAAATTTATACAAGGTTGGTTGCAATTTCAGACATTTTTATTATGGAAAAGGAAAGGGTCGAATCAGCCTATTCTATTTTTAAAAAGCAAGATTTACGAGATATCCAAGGTAAAGAACCTTTACTTGGAGAAGACAAGTTCTTATATGAGACAGTACAAAAATTGTCAATAATCATACCTGAAGTGTATAATAACTTAAAATCTATAGATGAATTCATTCAAAGTGGTTTTGTAGATACTTTAGATTTTTACAGTGACGTTTACACATTTCTAAATGATAATTTTACCAAAATATACGAAATAAAAGATACGACAGCTGTCTCTCCTGTGTATAAGGCTATTAAAACCTCTACTATGAAAATGTCTGTATCTATAGATGAGTTAGTCCCGCTATCTCAGGAATATAGTAACAATACAAAAGAATTAGCTAGTTTGGGTCTGAAGTTAACTAGTCTAAGAGAGGAGAAAAACATATTAGAAGCCCACTTATCAGAACTCAAGAAAGAATATGAAGAATTAACTTACAATATTTCAAAAATAGAATCTATTCCTAAATTGTTAGTTCTACTAGAGGCTTCATCTCAAGAAATCACAGATAATTTCCAAGCCACTAATTACGCAACATTTATGCAATCGAAGTATTATCCCTACTATATTCCAGAAAGGAATCGATATATAGTTATGAACTGGTACAACAATTTAGTTGAATCAAAAAGTAAATTTGATGCCGGTAGAGAAAAGCTAATAGCACTTCAAAACAATATACAAAAGAACATTGACATATACAAAAACGATCTTGAGCATTATTTATCAATTAACTATGGAGGAAATGTAACGACAATTACTCCGCTAGCTGAAATGCAAACATTTTATAATACCCAGTACGGAGTAGCCTCTGCAGATATTTCACGAGCAGGTAGAATAGTGAGTGATTTAGCCGATAGGACTTCATATGGTGAATTGAAGAAAATGCTAAGGAACATTGATAAGGATTTATATTTATTACAACAAGATTGGTCTGTTAAAATCCGAAAACCTTTTATGAAATGGTTACTTAACTCAATATTAGTAGCAGGACTAGTAGCTGTATTGACAGTTTTTATGACTTCAATAGCAGCATATCCATTTTCAAGAATGAGATTTGTAGGTAGAGAGCAAGGACTTTATTTCTTGCTAATAATTCAAATGTTCCCGGGAGTAATGTTCATGATAGCAATATACGGTATTTTAAAGTTCATGGGAGATAGTTTTGGAGTTTTAGGTTTAGATACAATGGCGGGCTTAATTTTCGCATATATGGGAGGAGTCGCCTACAATATGTGGTTATTTAAAGGTTACTATGACACTATTCCGGATTCTTTGGAAGAGTCTGCAATGATAGATGGTGCCACCAGATTTCAGACATTTTGGAGAATAGTTCTTCCTTTATCATTACCTATAATAGCAGTAGTACTGATATTAACATTTATGAATACATTCAATGAGTTTGTAATAGCAAGAATAATATTGCAAAGTGAAACAAATTATACATATGCAGTAGGTTTACAAACTTTTTCGACAGGACCTTATGAAACAGAGTGGGGATTGTTCACAGCAGCTTCGCTGCTTGGAGCGGTTCCTATGGTTATATTGTTTTTATCCATGCAAAAGTGGATTATAGGTGGTTTGACTCAAGGTTCTGTAAAAGGTTAATTATTATAAAACGAGAAAATTTAATGCAATAAATATATCGGTTCTTCTCGAACCGATATATTTATTAATATAGGTTTAATAATTGAATGTACTATTTCCGATGAATTCTCTGATAATTGAAGTACGAGGTATTTCTTCCATTTCTGTTATCGGTAAAAAGTAATCTAGAAATCTTAAAAGTCTTTTAGCTTCGGTATATTCATCAACAGTGTTATCTACGTTAAGTAGCAGTGGTTCAGCGAACATTTTCAAAACCGCTAGTTCATAAACAAGGTGAGAATTGAACATAATATCAGCTTCTTCTTGAAAAGGAAATATGTTTTGTTGTTCTCCTTTAACAACAGAAGGCCACATTTTTAGAGTATTTTCGGCGGTATAGCCTCTAAAATGATAGTCTCTTACTAATCTTCTTATCAACCTAGTATCTGTAGTAGGAATCCTATTCATACTATCTAAATTCATTTGAGTCAATGAGCTAATGTATATTTTGAACTTATTTTCTTTTGAGATTGATGCTGTTAAAACTTCATTTAATCCATGAATTCCTTCAATTATTATTGGTTGATCAATTTCTATCTTTAATGGTTTAGGATACCAAGTTCTTCTTCCACTGGTAAAATCGAATTTGGGTATCATTACTTCTTTTCCATCTATTAAATCTTTCATTGTTTTATTAAATAGATCTAAATCCAAAGCATTTATTGACTCAAAGTCGTAATTACCGAATTCGTCTCTGGGTGTTTTATCTCTTTCTAAAAAGAAGTCATCAAGAGAAATAGGAATTGGTCTTAATCCATGAACCTTCAAATGGAGTGCAATTCTTTTGGCACTTGTGGTTTTACCAGAAGAAGAAGGACCAGCAATTGTAACAAGACGTATGTTTTTTCTTTTGACTATTTCATCTGCGATCTCTGCGTATTTTTTTTCATGAAGTGCTTCCGATATTCTGATTAATTCTCTAACCTTTTCAGGACCCTGTGATATCAATAAATTCAATTCACCAACGGTTTCTATTTCCATTATATTTAACCAGTTTTTGTATTCTTCAAAGGTCGAGAATAATTTTGGAGAATGTTGATACTCAGGAATTTCATCAGGAAGGTTTTCTGTTGGATGAAGTATTACAAATCCTTTTTCAACTTTTTGTAAATTGAATTTGGATAGATATCCGGTTGAATAAGGTAAGTAACCATAAAAGTAATTAAAATATTTATCCAGATAATAAATATTGACGGTACTTTTTTTCCTATATTTAAAAAGAAGAGCTTTATCTTCTTCTCCAATTTTAGAAAACATTTCTATAGCATCAAATTTGTCAATAGTTTTTTTCACAAAAATATAGTCTTTTTCGACAATTTCGCGCATTTTATCTTCAATCTGCTGTAAATATTCTTCAGATGGTTCCCCACTTTTCAGTTCGCAATATATAGCATCATTTAAAGTATTGTTCACATATAGTTTATCGTTGGGATTAATTTCTTTCATAGCGACATAAAATATAAAAAAAAGACCTCTTCGATAGATTCTTACCCCATCACTAGTAGTTATATCACAAAATTGAATATTTCCACTTTTTTCGATCTTCTCAAAAAGTTCTTTAATGTCATTATTGAATTTTACATACAATACCTTTTTATTTTTTTCTTTTTCGTATTGTTTAGAAAGATCAATGAATCTGAAGTTTTTAGGTACCTCATATATTTCCCCTGTTTCAATATCCTGCAAAATATAATGCATCTTCAAATCTCCTTTTAACAATAAAAACGCGGCATTTCCCTAATCACATGGAGCGGATAACGGGATTCGAACCCGCGACCCCTTGCTTGGCAAGCAAGTGCTCTACCGCTGAGCTATATCCGCCTTCATTCATCTAAAAGTAGCTAAAAATCTATGGAGCAGGCGATGGGACTCGAACCCATGACTTCCGCCTTACCAAGGCGGCGCTCTACCTGCTGTAGCTACGCCTGCATTTTTCATCTAAATTATACTATATTTAAGCAGTAACGTCAAGTCATTATTTGTGTTGACTTTTTTTTTGAAATTTGTTAGAATAAATATACATATATTTAAAAAAAGATTAAAAACAATTCATTTTTTCAAGTTAGTATTATATTGGAAATTTCAAACTTTTACTTTGTAGTTTTTTATAAATGTCCAGAAATTTATCTAAATGGTAAGGAGGGATTTGTTATGAAAAAAACAGTCATTGCCATAGTGTTAATATTAGTGCTCAGTGTATCGATATTCTCAGCGGTAGGAGCAGGGTTTAAAATTGGTGAACCAACAGGATTATATTTAAGAACTTATACAGGATCAAAAAGTTTTGTAGGAATAACAGCCGCTTGGTCGTTTAAACATGATTATTTTCTTGTGGATGCAGACTATAACATGGTTTACCCAAGAATTTTGGGTGATTTTGATTTCAGTTATGGAGCAGGAGCTATGGTTGGAGCAGGGAAAAGTAATCTAAACATCGGTGTGAGGTTCCCTTTAGCAATGAATTATAGATTTCCAGGTGTTCCAATAACAGTATTTTTAGAAATAGCTCCAGGTTTTAAATTTTATCCTGAGACTGATTTTGATTTGAGTGGTGGCGTAGGTTTTTTCTATATGTTTTAAATATTATAGTATAAGATAGAATTATTTAATGAATATTTTTTTATTTATAGAAGATAAAATATAGGATAAAATTCGCATTTTGAATAATTATTTAAATAAAATGTCACTTCCTATGAAGTGACATTTTATTGATTTCTTAAATCTTTCAGAAATTCCGAGAAGTCTTCAATATTCAGAGTATTAACAATATTCTTAGGTTCAAGCCATCCTTTTCTTGCAATTCCTATTCCATATTTTACATGGTCTAATCCTTCAATATTGTGTGCATCTGGACAGATAGCAAACATTACCCCTTTTTCTTTTGCGGGTTTTATATACCTCCAATCCAAATCAAGCCTGTATGGGTTTGAATTGATTTCGATTATTTTCCCATATGCTGCTGCAATCTCGATTATTTTTCCAATATCGACATCATAACCTTCACGTGCAAGAAGCAGTCGGCCAGTAGGATGTCCTAGAATTGTGGTATATTTGTTTGTTAACGCTTTTATTATTCTATCTGTCATTTCTTGTTTGTTCATGTTAAAGCTTGAATGAACAGAAACAATTACAAAATCGAATTTTTGTAGTATATCTTCGTCATAGTCAAGTGATCCGTCTGGTAAAATATCAACTTCTATTCCTTTAAAAATTCTAAAATCAGTATAATTGTTGTTTAAATTATCAATTTCTTTCCATTGTTCGAACAATTGTTCTTCATTAAGACCATTTGCATAATAGGCAGACTTGCTATGATCAGATATGCCAATATATGAATAACCCAAGTTTCTGGTTGCCTTAACTAATTCTTCTAAAGAGTTAGAGCCGTCACTATAACGTGTATGTACATGCAAGATACCTTTAAGATCACTTTCGTCCACTAAATTAGGGATATTTCCTTTTTCTGCAGCTTCGATTTCACCCATGTTTTCTCTTAATTCAGGTGGAATAAACGAAAGGCCTAAATATGAAAATATTTCTTCTTCGTTATCACATCTTATGAGTTCTTCTCCCCTAAAAAGGCCGTATTCGTTCATTTTTATTCCCATGTTTTTTGCTCTATATCTCATGGCGGTATTATGCTCTTTGCTACCAGTAAAGTGATGGAAAGCATAGGGAAATTGATCTTCTTTTACTACTCTCAGATCAACACCTATACCATTTTCTAAAATAACACTGCTTTTAGTATCTCCTTTTTCTGTAATCTCCTTGATTTTTGGATAACTTAAAAAAGTTTGAATAATATTGTTAGGATTATTAGAAGCAGATAATATATCTATGTCTTTTACAATTTCTTTTTTCCTTCTTAAACTACCTGCTATTTCAGTCATTAGTGCAACATTTGTAGAATCTAAATATTCTTTAAAATTAACTGCTTCTAAGTATGCTTCTGAATATAAAAAATGACTACTGAATTGTTTTATAAACTGTATGCCTTTTAAAATTTTATTTTGCATCTTTTCTCCAAATCCAGGAAGATCTAAAAGTCGATTTTCTAAGCACGCATACTCTAATTCTCTAACTGAGGTGATATTTAGTTGTTCGTATATTGTTCTTACTCTTTTTGGTCCTAAGCCAGGTATTTTAAGCATATCCAGAAGGCCTTCAGGAACAGAAGCCTTTAAATCTTCGTAATACTTTAATCTTCCTGTTAAAACTAATTCAGTAATCTTCTTATTGAGAGCCTCGCCGATTCCTTTGACTTCCTTTAATTTGCCTTCTTTTACTAAAGTTTCTATGTCTTCATCTAAAAGTTCAATGGTTCTAGCTGCATTATAGTAAGCTCTAGATTTAAAAGGGTTTTCGCCTTTAAGTTCCAGTAATAAGCCGATTTCATTTAAAATTTCAACAATTTCTTTTTTCTCCATCTTAATTCCTTTCAGTTATTAATATTCTATATGAAATTCTCCATAATCTCCAAGTGGGAGATCTTCTTCTTCAATTTTACTTACTTTACTAAATCCATTTCCGCGTAGGATCATTTTTTTAAATTGTTCAATGTTTTCTTCTTCCCCTTGGACAACCACTTCAACTCTGCCATCGATAAGATTTTTTACATAACCTTCAAGTCTTAATCTCTGAGCATTACTTTTTATAAAATATCTTAAGCCAACACCTTGTACCTTTCCACTTAAGATCCATCTTTTGCAAATCATAACAAAATTCCTTTAATTGATAGCAGTTAAAAGAAAAAGTAGTTAGGTGCTTCTCGAGTTATTTGGACGTCATGTGGATGGTTTTCAATAACACTAGCATTAGTAATTTTTATAAATTCTGCTTTTCTTTTTAAAGCATCAACATTTTCGGCTCCAATATATCCCATACCAGCTTTTACGCCACCAATCAATTGGATAATTACGTCCTTAACGTTTCCCTTATATGGTACCATTGCTTCTACACCTTCAGGAACTAGTTTTTCATTTGGTATGTTTTCTTGGAAATACCTATCTTTGCTTCCTTTTTCCATTGCTGCAAGTGACCCCATTCCTCTATAAGATTTGAACTTTCTACCTTGATATATGATTGTTTCTCCAGGTGCTTCTTCGGTGCCTGCAAAAATATTGCCCATCATTACAGTAGAAGCACCTGCAGCAAGAGCCTTAACTATATCTCCTGAAAACCTTATACCTCCATCTGCTATCACAGGAATATCAAATTTGTTTGCGACTTGGGCAACTTTCATGATGGCAGATAATTGAGGAACGCCAACTCCAGAAATAACTCTTGTAGTACAAATAGATCCGGGTCCCACCCCAACTTTCAAAGCATCTGCGCCGCATTCTATCAAATCTTCAGCCGCTTCGGCTGTAGCAATATTTCCAGCTATGACAGGAAGATCAGGAAATTTTTCTTTTATTAATTTAAGTATTTGCATTATATTTTTGGAATGGCCATGAGCAGAATCCAAGACTATAAAATCAACACCTGCTTTGACTAACTCTTCTGTCCTAATTAAGCCATCAGAAACACCGACCGCTGCTCCTACTATTAATCTACCTTTATCGTCTCGAGTAGCATTAGGATTTTCAATTACTGAAATTATGTCTTTTATGGTTATTAACCCTATGATCTTACGGTTATTATCGATAATAGGGAGCTTTTCTATTTTGTTGTGGTGAAGAATTTCCCTTGCTTCTTCTAATGTTATATGTGGACCAGCAACTATTAAGTGCTCAAAAGGGGTCATAAGATCTTTGGCCTTATATTCGGAGTTTCTTTCAAATCGAATGTCTCTGTTTGTAAGAATTCCAAGAAGAGTTAAATCTTTATCTACGACAGGTAAACCTCCAATGCCATATTCTCTCATGATATTTTCTGCTTCTCTTACGGTGGTGTCTGGTCCAATTGTTATAGGATCATAAATAATGCCATTTTCTGTTCTTTTCACTTTTGATACCTCATAAGCTTGTTGTTCGATTGATAGATTTTTGTGTATAACCCCAACAGCTCCTTCTCTAGCCATAGCTTTTGCCATTTTGAATTCTGTCACTGTATCCATTGCCGCAGATAAAAAAGGAATTTTTAAATATATATTTTTAACTAATCTTGAAGTGGTATCAATTTGATAGGGCAAAACGGAACTTTCTTTTGGCAACAGTAAAACATCATCAAAGGTAAGGTATTCTTCCATTGCTTTACCTCCTAATGAAAAATTAAAATTTTTAGCTTTTTAATTATATAAAAAAAGAGGGAATAACTCCCTCATCTGGTGGAGTCGATGGGACTTGAACCCACGACCTCTACCGTGCCATGGTAGCGCGCTCCCAACTGCGCCACGACCCCATTTTTGCATTTTAACTAATTCTATTATACCATAAAAGCTAAAATTTTTTCAAGTGTTTGATTGGTATCAAGTTCTGTTTTGACATCATTATTAAATGTTCAGTGTGATATAATAAATATTGTATTAGATGGTTAATTGATAAACTGATTTATACCTATTAAAATTTAAAAACAAGCACATAAAATACATATGGAGGTGTTCCATGAAACCTAACTGGGTTTATATAAAAGATTTCAAAGACCATGTTGGAGAATTAATTGAATTTCGAGGATGGGTATGGAATAAAAGAAGTAGTGGTAAAATAGCTTTTTTACAATTAAGGGATGGTACCGGTTTTGTTCAAGGAGTTGCGGAGAAAAAGGATTTTGATGATGAAACATTTGAAAAAATTCGAAAGATAAAGATGGAAACTAGTGTCATATTAAGGGGAATAGTAAGAAAAGATGAAAGATCTCCTTTAAATGTGGAATTAAGCATCAATTATATTGAAATTGTTCATGAGCCCAAAGAGGATTATCCTATCTCCAAAAAAGAACACGGTATCGATTTTTTAATGGAAAATAGGCATATTTGGATTCGCTCGAGAAGACAATTTCATATCTTAAAGATAAGAAATGAGGTTATAAAAGCAATTCGAGATTTTTTTAATGAAAATGATTTTGTTTTAATTGATACACCTATTTTTACTGGCTCAATTGGGGAGTCTGCTGGTAATACATTTGAGCTAGATTATTTCGATTATGGAAAAGTCTATTTAGCTCAAACAGGGCAGCTTTATCTTGAAGCAGCATGTATGGCTTTTGGTAAGGTCTTCAATTTGGGACCTACATTTAGGGCAGAAAAATCAAAGACAAGAAGACATTTAATAGAATTTTGGATGAATGAAGCAGAAGTTGCATTTTATAGGCATGAAGAGAATATTAAACTTCAAGAAAGTTTAGTTTATTACATTGTAAATAGAGTTTTAGAAAATTGCGAAGAGGATCTAAGAGAAATCGGAAGAGATGTCGATAAACTACAGAAAGTATCTTTACCTTTTGAAAGAATAGCTTATACCGACGCTGTGAAATTTTTAAATAAAAAGGGTTTTGATATTGAATTTGGTGACGATTTTGGTGCAGATGAAGAAACAGCCATTGCTTCGCAATTTGAGAAACCAGTTTTCGTTGAAAAGTATCCTAGAAAGATAAAAGCCTTCTATATGCAACCCTGTGAAGAAAATCCTGAGGTTGTAATGTGTGATGATTTGTTAGCTCCCGAAGGTTATGGAGAAATTATCGGAGGTTCAGAAAGGATTTGGGATGAAGATTTACTAATTGAACGATTACTAGAGTGTAATTTACCCGTAGAAGAATATGAATGGTACCTAGATTTAAGAAAGTATGGAAGTGTTCCTCACAGTGGTTTTGGTTTGGGAGTAGAAAGAACCATAGCTTGGATATGTGGCTTAGAACATATTAGAGAAGCTATTCCATTTCCAAGAACACTCTACAGGGTGTATCCATAATGAAATAAAGGAGTTCTAAAAATGTTTGAAAGAAGTGACGATTTGGAAAAAAGATTTTTAGATCCTAACGCTAATATTGAAGACGTTGGATCACGAAATCTAAGGCCAAAATTTTTGGATGAATTTATTGGTCAAGATAATATAAAGAAAAAATTGTTGGTGACAATTGAAGCCGCAAAAATCAGAAATGAACAAGTTGACCATATTGTGCTAGCAGGACCACCTGGTTTAGGGAAAACTACGCTAGCACATGTTATCGCAAATGAAATCGGATCTCATTTACACGTCACCAGTGGACCTGTTATAGAAAGAGCAGGGGACCTCGCTGCCATGCTGACTAATTTGGAAAGAGGAGATATCTTATTCATAGATGAAATACATAGATTAAATAGGTCGATAGAAGAAATTTTATACACTGCTATGGAAGACTTTCAATTAGATATAGTAATTGGGAAAGGTCCTTCTGCAAGATCTATCAGAATAGATTTACAACCATTTACCTTAATAGGGGCTACTACAAGATTAGGCTTGATAGCTCCTCCCTTAAGAAGCAGATTTGGAATAGTTTTAGAAATGGATTTTTATCCGCCAAAAGATCTTCAGCTGATTATTCAAAGAAGTGCAACCATTTTAAATATTGAAATTAAAGAAGATGCAGCGTTGCTTTTAGCACAAAGAGCTAGAGGAACTCCTAGAATCGCAAATAGACTGTTAAGAAGGATCAGAGACTATGTCCAGGTTCACAATAAAGATGTCATAGAAGTAGAAGATGTTATAAATGCTATGAAATTATTTGAAATGGACGAAGATGGATTGGACAAGATGGATAGAAAAATTCTTAAAACCATTATAGAAAATTATGATGGTGGACCGGTAGGTATAAATGCCCTAGCTTCCTCTCTGGGGATAGAGCCAGATTCAATCAGTGAGGTTTATGAGCCCTATTTATTACAATCAGGGTTCATTATTAGAACCCCGAGGGGAAGAGTTGCAACAAAGAAATCCTACAAAAAGTTTAATTTAGATAAAAAGGTCTCAGATAAGGATCTCAGTTTGTGGAGTGGAATAAATGAATGACTTTTTAAGAAATAATTTTTATAGCTTTAAAGAAGAAATAGAGGATATAGCAATAAAGTGTGGTAGAGATTATAAGAGTATAAAAGTTGTAGCAGTTTCAAAAAACTTTCCTTCTAAGTATATACAGACTTTGTATGAATGTGGTCAGAGAGATTTTGGTGAAAACAGAGCTCAGGAAATGATAAATAAATATGAGGAATTAAATGGATACGATATAAATTGGCACTTTATAGGCACAATTCAAACAAATAAGATAAGACGCATTGTACAAATGGCAGATTACATCCATTCTGTGTGGAGATTAAAAGAGATTGAAGAAATTCAGAAAAGGGCTGAATCAATTAACAAGATTCAAAAGATTTTCTTAGAAGTAAATGTCTCAGGAGAAGAAACTAAAGCAGGTCTTAAACCTTCTGAAGTTGAAGATTTTGTAACCGAAGTTATGGAGCTAAACTCTTTTGGGAACATAGAAATAATAGGTTTAATGACGATGGCTCCTTACACAAACGATGAAAATATCTTGAGAAAAACATTTTCTGATCTTAGGCAAATAAAAGATAAGCTGCAGTCAAGGTATGACACCATTAGAGAGCTCTCAATGGGTATGTCTAATGATTACAAGATAGCAATAGAAGAAGGTGCTACATATCTAAGAATTGGCACACGTTTATTTGGTGAAAGAAAATATAATTAAATTTATCGTGAAGGTAAATGTTTGCCAATATAACTTCTTTAGTTTTAATAATATTATGCTAAGGCCATAAATATTTTAAAATAAGGAGAGAAAAAATGTTCATATTAGGAAATCTTTTTGTTGCAATAGGTTATGTACTAAGGATAGTTGTGATCTTCTTTGAATTTTGCATTATTATGTCAGCTTTATTGAGTTTTTTTATGCCTTATTATAATAAATTTCGAGGTTTTGTAGATTCTGTCGCGAATGTTATTTTAAATCCCATAAGAAGGTTTATTCCTATAGTAATTGGTCCACTTGATTTTTCTCCTATGATAGGTTTTTTGATACTAATCTTTTTAGATAGATTTTTGATTCAAAGTTTATTAGATTTAGGTTTAAGGCTTGGTGGATAGGATATGAACGTTATTATTTTTTACAACCCTTTAAAATTATTTAAAAAGCAATTAGAAGAGATTGTAGCCTTATTTGAAAAGGAAGATATTCAAGTAACCGCCCTCTTGCCAGCTCAATCTCAAATAAACGAAGAGATGGGAGAGAAAAGCGATTATTTTATTGTTTTTGGCGGAGACGGAACAGTTTTGAAGGTTGCGGAAAAAGCAGCTAATTTTTCTAAACCTATTATTTGTATAAATACAGGTAATTTAGGTTTTTTAAGTGCTTATTCTAGTAACGAAATTGATGAATTAATAAACGATATAAAAAGAGATAATTTAAATTTTTCAAGAAGACACCTTTTAGAATGTTTGATCGAAGAAAAAAAGTTTTTAGTTTTAAACGATGTAGTTCTTATTAAAAGTCAACCATTGGGTACTATAGATATAAAAATTAAAATAGGTAAACATTTGTTGTATTCTTTTTTAGGAGACGGAGTAATAATTTCTACTTCAACGGGTTCAACAGCATATGCCTTATCAGCGGGAGGTCCTATCATTAATCCGAATTTAAATGTGATAGAAATAGTTCCTTTGGCTGCTCATGCTTTGAATATTAGACCTTTAATAATTGAACCTATTCACAAAGTTGAAGTGTTTTTGAAAAATAGTTCGCATGATTTTGATTATGTTACTGGTGATGGTGACGTAATTCATCAAATAAAAACAAATGAATCATTTATTGTATCGGGTAGTGAAAAGTTTGTTAGATTGGCTCAAAGGAATAAAGGGTATTATTTTGATGCATTAAAACAAAAATTAGGATTTGGTAGAAGATTTGAATAGTTTCCTGCGACTAATTTTTTCATAAATAAAAGCAGGAGGTATCAGATGGCTAAAGAAGAAACCTTTACACAAGTTAATAAAATAGGTTTAAATGAATTGATAAGATATCTTAACAATGTTTTACGCATGGGAAGAATATTACAGGGTATGTTGTATAAATTTAGAGATGCTTATTTGGAGCGAATGATAGATCTATCAAAAGAGATTATAGAACAAGATGATAGGCTTGATTTAATGGAAGTGGAACTTAGCTATGAAGGCATGCGTTTGTTAACCTCATTTAGTTTTACAGGGATCTATTTGAAAGCTTGTTTTATGAGTTTAAATTTAGTTCATATCTTTGAAAACATGGGAGATTTATTTGAGAAAAACGCAAAGTTGAATATAGAAATTATGAATAATCCTCATCTTATTAATTCAGCTAATTTTGAGGACGCTATCAACGTTACAATAGATAATTTTTCTAATGCACTTTTGATGCTATCGGATTTTATCAACATTGAAGAAAAAAAGTTAAGAACAAAAGAAGTTTTGGACACCTTTTTTAAGAAATCCAGAGAAGTTTGTGTTTTTGATGGGGAAGTTGATTCGTTAATTAAAGCGTATAAATCTTACCTATACAAATCAAAGGACTCAGTGAAAGTAATATCTCTACATATAGAAATATTAAACAACATTCTAACTTTTTCAGATTTAACAACAAATATTTCCGAAAATATTATTTGGGCATTAACTGGAGATTTTTATAAATGTAGAAACAATGAGTTAGAACTTTTTTATTGTTTAGGAGAAGAATAAATGAAAAAACTCTTTAAATACATTACTAAAGAGTTTATACCACCTTTCTTTATGGGTGTAATAGCCTTCATAGTTTTCGTAAGTGTTGAATTATTATATCAACTTTCTGAAATAATTGTCAGGAATCATGTTGGATTTTCAAAGCTCTTGATATTGATATGGTACCATTTACCATATTTTATTTCTATGGGAATTCCTGTAGGTGTATTATTTGGTGTCTTTTGGGTAGTTTCAAAACTTTCTGCCGCTAATGAAATTATTGCTCTTCAAACTTTAGGTATTCCAACAAAGAAATTTGCTATTCCTTTTTTAGTTTGGGCTGTAATTTTTTGTTTTTTTACTTTTGCTTTGTTTGATACTATCGTTCCAAAAGCCAATTTTAAAGCCAAGGAAGCTTTGGCATTGTATGTTTATCAAAAGCCTGAAGCTCAGATCGAAGAAAACCAATTTGTTGACGTTGGAGATGGAAGATATCTTTTTGTAAGGCAAATAGACAGAAACACAGGGATTTTATATGATGTTCTTTTATATGAAGTTAAGAGAAATTCCACCGTTGTTTTCCATGCTCAGAAAGCTCAAAAAGGGTTAAATGGTTGGTATATGGAAGAAGGTAGAATGTTCAAAATGAACAAAGATGGATTTCTAGATTTAGATATGGTATTTCAACAAATTGAGTTAGATATACAAGAAGATGTCGAGGAATTTTTAAAACTCTCAAAGGGTGCAAACGAAATGACCTCAAAAGAATTGCGGGAAAAAATCAATACCTTTTCTAAGTTAGGTTTAGATGTTTCAGGGCTTATTGTTTCTTACCAATCGAAGTTTGCTAACTCTTTGGCTCCATTTGTAATATGTATCCTCGGTATTGCATTGTCTTTATTTTTAAATTTAACCAGTAAGTCATGGAGTGTTATCACTACCTTTATTTTGGTAGTTATTTATCAAGGTTCGGGGGCATGGTTAACTGCTTTAGGTAAAGAAAAATTGATAGATCCTACAATCAGCGCTTGGATACCAAATATTATTTTTGGAGCAATTGGAATATTTTTATTTCTAATATTAGATACCAGATTTTCTTATAAGCTTTTAGAACCAGTGAAAAGAATTATACCTTTATTTATTATTTTATTTTTTAGTGGCATGCTTTTTTCCTCCCCTGTAAATATCACCTGTGATTCTTTCTATTTAAAAGATAATTTTTTAATTTTAGAAAATGGTGTATTGGTAGAATACGAAGGATCTACTATTGTTTCAGATAAAGCCGAAGGAGAGTTAAATGAAGATGGAACAATTAAATCAGCAACCTTCTTTGGTAATGTTAAATATAACTATAATAATGAAATGTTAATAGAAGCCTCTGAAATTGCCGTTAATTTTGAAAAAAACTCAGTGCTTTTTTTAAACTCTTATACCATTCAAAAGTATAAAGGAGAAAAAGAAATTAACGTAAGAATCTGGTCTGAAACTTTGGAAAAACCTGTCGATGAAAATGTAATTCATTCAAGAGAAGCAAAATTGACAACGTGTGAGGATTGTATAACTTATTATTTGTCTGCTAAAAAAGTTGATGTATATCCAGGCTATTTTTTAATTGCTAGAGATGTTGTTCTGAGTTTTTTTGGTATTCCTGCATTTTATTTACCTATCTATTTTCAAAGTTTATCTGAAGAAGAGGAAGAACCTTTTTCCTTAACTTTTGGTTATGGTGAAGGAGAAATTTCCATTAAAACAAAGATTAATTATAAGTTTAAGAATTCTTCCTCTATTCATTTATCTAACACTGTAATTAATGAATTAGATACAGGGAATGTTTATCTGGATTCTTTTTTTAGGTATGGAATTCCGTTGTTTGAAGGTAAATTGTTTATTTTTTCCGAGATATCTCATTCTCCTAGTAAGGCTGATAATTTGGGAGTTTATTATGAGTTTTTTGAAAAATCAAAATTGGAGATAAAAATAGAGCCTACGACTGATAATAAGTACCTTTCTTTAAATATTCCTAAACTAAAAACTAATTTAGGAGATTTAAAAAATATCCAGTCTCATTTCTTTTGGGATTCTGAAGGGTTCGAAGATGTTCTATTTTTAAATTTAGAGACACAAGCTTTTCAGAAAAGATTTGGTAGATCTTTAGTTTCATTATCAAAGGTAAAACTAAATTCAAAATCTTATGGTGATTTGACAGATCTAACGTTAGATGAAATATGGAATACTCGAAAAGATACTATTGAATTAGCTGGAAAATATAATTTCTATACGGGGATAACTAGTATGTACGGAAATTTTGATTACGCTTTTTCCAGTTTGAGTTCTGAAGTGGTACAAAATAGGTTGATTTCAAATAATACTTTTTCATACAGAGATACTATATATGAATATAAAAAAGATGATTTTAAATTAAAGTTCAACATAGATAGCAAAATTCATTTCAATCACGGAAAAGACTTTGTACCTGATCAGACATATTCTAACGGGAAAACTCTTTTTGATTATTCCTTAAAGCCAGGGATAGATATAAATTTGGGTATGTTTGACATTGGAAATTCTCTTGAATACGTCAAAGTTTTAGAAAACTCCTATTCTCCAAGTACCACCGACGAGATTAATTATATAGATTACCTTGGGTACAATTTATCTCTTTTTGAAAATCATTTTTTTAATTCTGCCATATTAACTCGTACTTATGACTTAATAGACCTCGAAAATCCTTTTAATTTAAAAGCGTTAAAATTAGAAACTAATAATAAATTAAAAATATTAAGTTCAGAAAATATTTTACAGACAAAAACAGATTTTAATGTCGTTAATCCTGACAATATTTTTCCTGAAGTTACAAATATAAAGATAACAAACAATTTACCAAATTACAGTCATAGAACAGAGTTTGATTTCAATCATAAAGAAGATCTGAAAATTGAATATTTAAAAAACAGAGAAATATTTAGATACAACCGGAATTTATTACAACTTGATTATAAGATTTATTTAGATGAAAAAGTTTTTTCTAAAATAATTCCTGAGATATACAGTTATTATGTTTTCTATAAGGAAGGTAACAAAATTTTTGGTAATTTTAACATAAAAAACGAGTATAATCTATATGATTTCAATCTAAATTTTCTTCAAAAGAACTCAGAATATTCATTTGGAATAGGTTCAACTTATTATGTATCAAATTATTTAAAGACAGGATTTCAAGTAATGAATTGGGACAAAAGTGAATTTGCGAATATTTCATTTAATTATGATATAAACAATAAATATTTAGACTTTACTGAATTTGAAATTCAAAAGAGAATAGTTTGTTGGACTTTCAACTTTAAGGCTAAATTTTCAGTTTTACCTCAACCTGAAATAAAATCTTTTGCTTTGACATTTTTCATCAATTATCTACCCAGCAAGAATGTTAGTTTTAGTAATACAGGAGTTAATGTAGGTTTAATGTAAATACCAATGTAAAATTAAAGTTTACATAAATTAAAGAAGTTACTTTTCCACAATCTTGATATTAAACGGGGGAGATTATAGTGGTTTTATACGGAAATATTGAAAAACAAGAAAAGATGAAGATGATTGCAAAAAACGTTGAATTGTGCGAGAAATGTCCTCTCCATCTTACAAAAAAGAACGCAGTCCCGGGTTCTGGTAATGTTGATTCACCTATAATATTTGTAGGCGAAGGTCCTGGGGCAGATGAAGATGCTTTAGGTGAACCTTTTGTAGGAAGGGCAGGGCAATTGCTTGAAAAGATGTTGAAAGATTTAGCAAAGCTAGAGAGGAAAGATGTTTTTATCACAAATATTGTAAAATGCCGACCACCACAAAATAGAGCACCAACTAAGGAAGAGATAAAAGAGTGTCAGTCATATTTGGACGCTCAAATACTTGTGATTAAACCTAAAATTATAGTAACTCTGGGAAGTACTCCTTTGAATTATTTTACGGGCTTAAATAAAATGACTGAATCACGAGGACATTTTTTCGATTGGCTTGGTAATGTTAAAGTTTTTGCAACATTTCATCCTAGCTATTTATTAAGAAATCAAAGTACGGCTAAGGCTTCTCCTAGATGGTTCGCGTCACTGGATATGACATTAATTGGTTTTATGTACAGGGCTTTTCAACAAGGGAAAAGCACCGAAGAAGTAGTTAAGTATATTGAAGAAAAAATAAAAAGTTTGGAGATCTCTGGGGGGATTTAGTTGAGACTTCTTTCTCTAGAGATAGAAGGATTCAAAAGTTTTGGAAAAAGAACGGTTTTTAATCTTGATAAAAATATCATTGCTATAATTGGTCCCAATGGATCTGGGAAATCAAATATAGTAGATGCTATTAGATGGTTGCTTGGGGAACAATCCCAAAAGCAGATGCGTATATCTGAAAAAACTGATATACTTTTTTCTGGTAGTAATAACCTAAGTTCATCCAATGAAGCTAAAGTTTCATTGGTACTGAGAAATGACGTAGGAAAAACCGTAAAAATTTCAAAAATCTTAGAGAGGGATTCACACAATAAATACTATGTAAATTCTAAACAGGTAACGTTAAAAGAATTACATAGTCTATTTGATACAGGGGTGGGAAGAAATTTTTATTCTATCATAGGGCAGGGACAAATCGGAGAAATAGTTAATGCTTCACCTGAAGATATCAGAAATATCGTACTAGACGCCTCAAACATCTCTAATTATCTTGAGAAAAAAGAAAATTCTCTTAAACTTCTAGAGAAGGCAGATGAGAATTTAGAAAGAATAAATGATGTACTTTTTATGGTAGATAAAAGATTAAAATCTTTATCTATAAGAGCAGGAAGGGCTAAAAAGTATCTTGAATATGTTAATGAAATAAAAAAAATAGGAAAGGTTTATTTTGGCGTTTCAAAGGTAAAATTTATGAATCAAATAAAAGATTATGAAAGTAAGTTGAATGAAAATTCCGAAAAAATAAAAGAGTTATTAGGTCAGTTGTTCGAGGTTGAAAGGATGTATCGAAGTCTTAAAGACGAAATAGAGAACGTTGACAAACAATTATCTACTCATGGTGATTTGGTAGAAAGTTATCGCCAAAGATTACAGCTGATTGATAAAGAAAAGGAAAATCTATCTGAAAAGTTAAATATTCTAAATTCTGAGTTATTGAATAAAAAGTGGGAAAGTAAATCATTAAAAGAAAAAATAGAAGATCTTAAGGAGAAACTTTCTATAATTAATGAGCAGTTAGATAGATACAACGTTGAAAAAGAAGAAAAAGAAAAATCTTATGTTCTAAAATTAGAAGAAAAAGAAGAGTCTTTGAAAATTTTAAAACAGAATGAGAATAGATTAAATGAAATAGAAGAGAAACTTTTGAATCTTGATCCTGAAATCGGAAGTTTACTAGAAAGTCTTGATAAGAATAAGAGCCAGTTTTCAAATAACCAGAATAAAATTAACTTATTTAATGAGCAGAAAAGATCTTTAGAAACATTATATAATGAAATACAACAAAAGCTACAGGAATTAGAAAGTGAATTAAGTATGACAAAGGATTTTGAGTCAAAACTTGAGGAATTAACAAAGAAAGAAACATTAGATTTAAAAAGAACTGAAGAAATGTATAATTCACTCCGGGTTGAACTTTTAAAGATGCAAGAAAAAGAACGAGAAATGGATTTTAATTACACAAATTTAAAAAGGCAAATTAATGAGTATGAAGGTTATTCTGAGGTTACAAGGGAGTTTTTCAAGAAGTTTGGATCAGACCTAAATGTTGTGGATGTTGTTGCAAACTTAATTAAAACAGACGAGAAATATGAAGAGGCAGTTTCCACAATTGCAGGAGCAAAATTACAAAACGTTGTGATAAAAGATTCTAACAGGGCAAAAGAATATTTAGATTATTTAAAGCAAAATACAAATGGGAAAATAACTTTTTTACCTCTTGATTTGTTGAGAACTAGAGTGTCTTTGAAAAAATCTTTTTTGAATGAACCAGGAGTTATTGATTTTGTGTTAAACATCATAACTTTTGATGAAAGTTATAGAAAAGTTATGGAATATGTGTTTTCTAACGCACTATTAGTAGATAATCTAGATACTGCAATAAAAATTTCAAAAATGAACTACAATGGAAATATTGTTACTTTAGGTGGAGAACTAGTTTCAGGATATGGTTCGATAACCGGTGGTAAGTCAAAATATGATTATTCTTCTTTCTTTCTAAAAAGAAAAAGAGAAACACATGAATTAGAACAAGAACTAGCAAAGATAAGAGAAGAACTAAATATAAGGACTAATACTTTGAAAAACCTTGAACAAGAACTTATAGAAAAGAAAAACAAATTAGAAAATTTGAGAGATGAATTAAGAAATCTTTATGCAACTAAAAATATTCATCTCAGTGAGTATAAAAGGATAAAAGAGGAAGAAAGAAAAGTCAAAACGCAAATTGAACAAATTCAAGATAAAATCATGCAATGTGAAGAAGAAAACAACAATTTTAATGAAAGGATGCAAGACTTAGAGACAAAATTGGAAGAATACCAACATCAGAAAGCTGTGTTGGAAAAAGAAAAAGACAATCTTTTGCAACAGATAAATGTTTTAAAAGATGAGCTTTCTGAAAAGGAAAGAAAGCTAGTTGAGTACAAAATAGAATTAGAAACAGCTACTGAGAAGTGCGAATATTTTAGAAATGAAAAATTAACTATTTCTGATGAATTAATTAAAACCAGAAAACGTATGGAAGAATTATCTCATGAGATGAATAAAATAAATGTTGAAATAGAGAAAATAAATCAGACTTTAAGCAGTTTAGAAAATGATGATAAATTTTTAAATGAAGAAATTTCGAGATTATTTGATATGATGAAAGCTAGTAGAACTGGAAAACATGATAAATCGCAATTGTTAGAAAAATATGAGAATCAAAGAAATGAGTTAAAGGAAGTCGTAAATAAAATTCGCGAAGAAAACCAAAAGTTAGAATATGAGATTAAAGATGTTAATAATAATATTAAGTTTTTAGTAGAGAAAGCTAAAAATTTTGGCATACAAGAAGAAGATTTTGAATTGAAAGATTTACCTGAAAATGATATAAAAGCCTTGGAAAATAGATTATATGATTTAGAAGACTCGCTAAAAAAGCTAGGGTCGGTGGATTTAACTGTATTAGATGAGTACGATGAAGTACAAAAAGAATACGAAGAGAGTAAGAGAAATAAAAAAGACATATTAAATTCAATAAATTCTTTAAAAAGTTCTATAAAAAAGTTAGACGAAGAAGCAGAAAACCAGTTTAGCAATTTTTTTGAAGAGTTAAACAAAGAATTTGGATATTTTATATCCAAGCTCTTTCCAAACGGCTATGGTGAGCTCAAACTTTTAGGAGAAGGAAAATCTTTTGAAAAAGGAATTCAGATATCTGTGAAAAAAGCTGGGAGAAATTTTCAAAAACTTTCTCTTTTTTCAGGAGGAGAAAAAGCTTTAATTGCAATAGCCTTTTTATTTGCTTTGATCAATTTAAATCCCAGTCCTTTCTATATTTTAGATGAAATTGATGCATCATTGGATGATATAAATACAGCCAAAGTTGCAGATTTAATTTTGGAAAACTCTCAAAAGTCTCAGTTTTTAATTATAACTCATAATAAACTTATGATGGAGATTGCAGAGATTTTTTATGGTATCACCATGAAAGATGGTGTAACTTATGTTGTACCAGTAGATTTCAAAGAGCTAGAAAGATGAAAGCCATTTTACCAACGGAGATTGGAAATATTGTTATTCACATTGAAGATAGAAAGATAATAAGAATCGAACTTACAAAGATTAAAAGTTCTAGTCAATACAGTTATCAAACCAAAAAATATTTTGATTTAATTTATGATTTTTTGTTTGGAGAATTAGAAAGAGTCCCTATCAAATACTTTGAAGTTCCAGGAAAAACCTCTTTCGCAAAAAAGGTGTATTGTTATTTGTATAAGACAGAAAAAAGTAGTATCATAACATATAAGGAATTGGCTCGACAAGCTGGAAATGAGAAAGCATATAGAGCAGTCGGTAGTTTAATGAAAAATAATCCCCTTCCTATAATAATTCCTTGTCATAGAGTGATAAAAAGTAATGGAGAATTGGGAGATTTTAATCCAGGATTAGAATGGAAAGAATATCTCTTAAACTTAGAGAAAAATTATTCTACTAGAAGGTGATTTTTGAATGAGTCAAGTGAATGAGAAGAGCAGGTTACATCCCAATGTTTTTAAAGTTCCGATTGATAAAGTAAGAATGGGATATTACAGTGATAAATATTTTACTAGATATGTGGAAGTTCTAAAGAAAGATAATAGAAATGTCTCGGTAACTTATCAGTTTTTTCCTAGAGGAGATTGTGTAGTAGTAGGAATAGACGAAGCTCTTGCTATTTTGAGGTTTGGGGCAGGATATTATAAAGATGAAGAAAGGGCTAAGGAGTTATTTGATGAAATTTTAAAATTAGAAAGGTCCATACAAGATGCTTCAACCAGGATGGACAAAGACGAATTATTAAAACTTACTTCGAAGAAATGGGATATAAGAATGATTTTGAACAATTTATGGGTAGACAAATGGGACGAAATCGAAGTAAAAGCGCTTTATGACGGTGACGAGGCTAAGGATATGGAACCTGTCTTTGTAATTGAGGGTAATCCAGCATATTTTGGATATTTGGAAACCATTTTGTTAGGCGTAATGGCTCGTGCTTCGAGCACTGCTACTTCGGTAAAAAAAGTTGTGAAAGCTGCAAGAGGTAAGCCTGTAATATTTTTTAGTGCAAGGTTTGACCATTTCTGGGTTCAAACAACCGATGGCTATGCGGCTTTAAAAGCAGGTGCATTTGGAGTTTCAACAGATGCTAATGCCGATTATTGGGGAGTAGAATCATTGGGAACAATACCGCATGCTTTAATAGCTGCTTATGAAGGAGACACAACTGCGGCAACAATTGCGTTTGACAAGCACATCGATGGACATGTTAATAGAATTGTTTTGGTGGATTGGAATAACGATGTAATCGGAACTTCAATAGAGGTTGCTAAAAATTTTTACAAATACTTTTATGGTCATGAACCAAATGTTGCAGCTGGGGATTTAGCCAAAGTGATTGGGGAAGGTAAGAATAAAATTTGGGGGGTTAGATTTGATACTTCAGGTAACCTTAGAGATAAATCAGTAATTCCAAAAGATAGGGCTTCATTAGGAGTAAACCCCGAGATGGTTTGGCGAGCAAGAAAAAAGTTTGATCAATTAGGTATGAATGATTTGAAAATTATGGTTTCTGGAGGTTTTGATGTGGAAAAGATAGATCTTTTTGAAACACTAGATGTTCCAGCCGATTTGTATGGGGTTGGATCTAAATTATTGAAAGAAAAATTAGATTTTACTGCCGATGTTGTGGAAGTGAATGGAAGAGAATGTGCGAAAGTTGGAAGAAAGAAAGGTGATTTTTCAAGGTTAACAAAAGTTGAGAAAAAGTATTGGGAATAATTAGTTTTTGAATTAGAATCGGTCTATGTTCTGTATCCTTGTTGATTTTATTATGATAGTTTATATAACACTTATGCAAAATAAAGGGCAATTTTAAGAAGTATATTGAAAGTTGCAAATTTGTAAAAAACATAAAATTGGAGGTAGTCTATGTTCCCATTAACTATTTTTATCAGTCATTTTGTATCTGACTTTGCATTCACAAATGTATATTCACCAAAATTTTTAGATAAAAAAAATTATTATAAACATTTAATTTGGGTTGTTTTGGTATTTCTTGCTTTCAATTTTGATATGCTGAAGGGATGGGGTATATTAATAGTTTTCTTTTCCTTATTTATTCATGTAATAATAGATTTGTTACGGATAAAGAGAAAAGGAACAAACTTGTTTTTTGAATTGGTTTGGATTGTTGTTTTTCTGTTTCTTTCCTATTTTTTCAGATCTTTTTTTCAAAACTCTTTTATTTCGGAAGTATTTCAATTTTACATTGTAGGAATGGTTGTAGCAACTAGTTTTGGCAGTTTTTTATTTCGAACTTTTGGTGTTTTGGAAAAACATCAAAGAGACACAATTGGTGCTTCTGAAAGATTAGCTATGTATATCTTTGCACTTGCCGATAACTATTTGTGGGTAATTATAGCTATTGCAGCTGGATTAGCTTATAAACTTATTTTTGTTAAGAAAAAGAATATTAAAGAGTTATTTTTGTCTCCAATATACGGGATATTATCTTCGATATTGTGGTATTATTTAATGTTGGTACTATTTTGAGGAAGAGTATTTTTAAAAAATTAGGAGTGATCTAATTGTGCATAGTAGAGAAAGAGATGTATATTACTGGCAAGAAAGAACTTTTTTAAAAAATGTAAATGAAGAATGGAAAGAACATGTCCTTTTTAAGATAATTGATAAAGACAGTGTAGAAGGTGTAGGGACTGCTACTCCTGATGTTTATTCTGGACACACGTTTAAATCTACAATGGCTATCCTTGAGGAGTTGAGAGATTTTATTGAAAATGTTCCAGAGATTGAAAACCTTCAAACGGTTGAAAATCTAATTGACAGGTTAGTTGGAAATGAAAATACTGCCAAAACTTCAATAATGTTGGCGATCTGTGATTATATCAGTAATAAGTATAACATTGATATATCTAAACTGCTTTTTTCTTTTGAAGAAGATAAATATCAAGAAAATCTTTTTCGAATTTTTTGGAACAAAGATGCAAATATTCTTGATGTGTACAACGAATATTTTACAAACGATAAGGTTGTAAAGATAGAATTTTTAGAAAAACCTTCGATGGGAGACTTAGAAAAAATTTCGTCAGCTTTTCAAGATAAACGCGTATGGTTGGATTTCAGAGGTTTGTTAGATTTTTATGAATTGACCAAGGCACTAGATCTCATGAGAAACGTAGAAATAGTTGCATTAGAGCAACCACTTGCAAAAGGTAGAGAAAAAAGAATAGAATTAATAAAATCGCAATATCCGGTATTTTGGGATGAATCGATTGTAACTGTAGAAGATTTATTAGGATTACAGAAAATTTCCGATGGAGTAGTACTGAATGTAACAAAAGTTGGTGGATTGTATAATGTGAAAAAGATACATGATTTAGCAGATGTTTTTAATTTAATAACGGTTATATCATCAGGAATAGAGCATCCTTTAAATATCGAGTGGTCAAATAAAATTAAAGCTCCCTTCGATATTGTAGATCTATATTTTGATCATTATATAGTAGAGGAACATGACGATTGAAATTATAAAAATAAAATAATAAGAGGCAGCCAAAGCTGCCTCTTACTATTTGTAAAAAACTATTAATTATCTTCGTCTAATCTTCGTCATACTCTGTGGAAGCAGTTCCGGTCGCCGCTCCAGGATCTTCATGAGGATACACATATTCGCCTATTTTGATGATTTCCTGTTGCAATTCATCCATTAATATCTTGATTTTTCCAAAGTTGTCTTCTTCGATAGCTTCCTTAAGATCGTTGGTTATATTTTCTAAAGAAATTTTGAGGTCATTGGGTAGTTTATCTCCATGTTCCTTCAAAGCTTTTTCAGTTTGATAAACTAGTTCATCAGCCTGATTTTTCATTTCGATTTGTTCCCTGATCTTCTTGTCTTGTTGTTCATATGCTTGAGCATCTCTAATCATCTTTTCAATTTGTTCCCTACTTAGTTTCTGTCTTCCAGTTACAACCATAGATTGTTGTTTTTGTGTTCCAAGGTCTTTGGCCGATACACTTACTATGCCATTGGTATCGATATCAAACGTAACTTCGATTTGTGGTACTCCTCTTGGTGCGGGTGGAATGCCAGTAAGCTTAAAGCTTCCTAGAAAGAAATTATCTCTTGCTAATGGCCTTTCTCCTTGATAGACTCTAATTTCGACTTCTGTTTGTCCATCAACTGCAGTCGTAAATATTTTTGATTTTTTTATGGGAATTTTGGTATTTCTAGAAATAATTACTTCCAGTAATCCACCTTTAACCTCAACTCCTAAAGACAAAGGCGTAACATCCACTAACACTAAGTCCCTGTCAGTCTCTCCGACCATAATGGAAGCTTGTACTGCAGCTCCAACGGCGACTGCTTCATCAGGGTTAACGTTTTTTGAAGGTTCTTTGCCAAAGTAAGTTGAAACAAGTCTTTGAACATAAGGTATTCTTGTAGAACCACCTACAAGCAAAACAGCGTCAATATCTTGAGGAGTCAGCTTTGCATCTCTCATGGCATTTTCTATAGGAATTCTTGTAGATTCTACTAAGTCTCTTATTAGTTCTTCAAACTTCGCTCTTGTTAGTTTTTTCTCTAAATGAACGGGTTGACCATCAACTACAGTTATGAAAGGCAAATTGATATCTGTTTCCAATTTTGTAGATAATTCAATCTTCGCATTTTCCGCAGCTTCTTTTAATCTTTGCATAGCCTGTTTATCATTTCTCAAGTCGACTTTATATTCTTTGTTAAATTCATCTACTAACCAATCGATGATTCTTTGATCAAAATCGTCTCCACCGAGTTTGTTATTACCAGAAGTTGCTATAACTTCTATAATTTCGTCCCCAATGTCCAAAATTGAAACGTCAAAAGTTCCTCCACCTAGATCGTATACTACTATCCTTTTTTCTTCCTCAGATCTGTCTAATCCAAAAGCTATGGCAGCGGCTGTAGGTTCATTTATTATTCTTAGAACTTCCAATCCGGCTATTTCCCCTGCTTCTTTAGTGGCCTGCCTTTGGGCGTCGTTAAAATATGCTGGCACGGTTATTACAGCCTTTTTAATCTTTCCACCGAGATACTCCTCAGCGTCTTTAACAAGTTTTTTTAGAATAAAAGCACTTATTTGTTGTGGAGTATAAACTTTATCGTCAATTTTAATGGTATAATCACTACCCATATATCTTTTAATTGACCTAACGGTCCTTTCAGCATTCAAAATTACTTGTCTTTTAGCCGGTTCACCTACTAAAATTTGACCATCTTTTGTAAAAGATACAATTGAAGGCGTAGTTCTTTTACCTTCTGCATTTGGAATCACTTCAGCATTTCCATCAGGTTTTACCCATGCGATTGCAGAATTAGTTGTTCCCAAATCTATCCCTACAACGAATTCTTTTTCACTCATTTTTATACCTCCTTTGAAATGACTTTTTCAACTTGTTTTATTTAATAAATGTAAGGAGTTATTTATTACCGATCCTTTACTTATATTATACTCGAAAAATTTTAATTTTTCAAGTTGAAAAATTAAAATGGTCATAAACTTATACAACAGTTCTAATAATATTTTTGAACTTAATAAATGTAAATAAAATAATATCGTATATCACTCTTAATATAAGAGTGAAAAAAATAAAGTGCCCTACTTTTTATTGTTCTATCATTTTTTAATCCAAATATTATTACTATTTAATTATCTTTTTTTCAGTAATTATCAAGTCAACTTTTATATCATGTTCGTTTTCTTTGAAATAATCAACCAGTTGAAAATCAAAAATCACACCTATCAGTAAAGTTCTTTTGTTTTCCTTAAAGTATCTGTCGTAGTACCCTCCTCCGTATCCTATCCTATATTTTCTTAAGTCAAAAGCAACAGCTGGAATTATGTAGACATCAATTAATGAGGCAAACTCGTTGTTTATAGGTTCTGGGATGTTGTATTTGTTGGGCTTTAAACAATCTAGGGAATTTAATCTTGCCATGTACATTTTCTTACCAACCAATTTAGGTAAATATATTTCTTTTGATTTTTTTAACAATACATCTATCAAAGGAATGATGTTGACTTCGTTTTTTATTGGATAATATAGAGCAATTGTTTGAAAATCATATTCCTCTAGTTTCGCTAATAACTTATTTACTATTTCATTAGATTTTTCTTCATAACTAATTGAATCTAATTCCAGTCTTTTTTTTAGCAACAATTTGCGTATCTCTTCTTTGGTCATTTTATTCTCCTCCGTTGTATAATAAACGAATAAGATAAATCATATTTAAATTATAATCTTTTACTTTTTAACTTGTAGATTTTATGATATGATAATATTGTTATATTAATGTTTATAAAAGAATCAAACTTTTAATTAGACGGAGGTTGTAAATGCAATATTTTCTTACTTTAATTTCTGGGATTCTAACTGGTTTATCTATGCCGGGGAATCTTTTTTCATTTATTATTTGGTTTTCTTTAGTATTTTTTCTTAGAAACATGGCTAATTCGAAGAACTATTATCAAAGATTTTTTCATATTTTAATCTTTTCGTCTTCAATGTTGGTTACAACACTTTGGTGGTTGTTTCCTACTTTAACAAAAAATATCCCACAGGTTTTACAAACTTATCCCTCATTTTTCGGATTTTTAGGATTTGTGGGTATGATCGTTTTGCTTATTCTGCCCTATTTAATAATATGGCTATTGGCAGAACTTTATCATAGAAAAAAAAGAACAGATAATTTTTTACATTTATCTTTATTTTATTCTCTAGCTTTTACAAGTGCTGAAATATTAAGAGAATTTGGAGATTTTGCTTTCACCGGAGGTAATCTAGCTTACGCTCTGTATGATCACACAGGGTTAATTCAATTAGTTTCGATAATAGGACCAATTGGCCTTACTTTTATAGTTGTTTTAGTAAATTCATTTATAGCTTTTGATAAATCTAGAAATCGAGTCTTTAAGATGATTCTTATTTTTTCTTTTATATATTTTCTCAATTTTAGCATAGCAAGGTTTTTACCTGATATGAATTATACAAATGATTCAATAAAAATAGGTGCTGTCCAAACTAATGTTCCCCAAGAAATGAAATACTCTTCCGATATTTATAAAAATTATTCGGTTTTTTCAAAAAATATTATCGATTTTCAGGGTAGAGATGTAGATTTAATTGTATTTCCAGAATCAATTTATCTAGAAGATATTTCTAACACTGATGTGCAAGATTATATGAGAAAGGATATACAAAATGTTTATAAACCCGTAATAATTGGGTATCTTCGTGACGATGGAAAAAATTTTTATAATTCTGCTTGGTTTTACAACCAATACGGGATGGTGATTGGTGTTCAAGATAAGATTAAATTAACTCCTTTTGTAGAATTTCTACCATACGAGTCCTTTTTTAAAAATTTTCAAGTGTTTAAGTTATTAAGATACTACACACCTGGAGATAAATTTAATATATTTGAGTTGAATAATTATGAGTTTGGAGTCCAAATTTGTTTTGAAACATATTTTTCTGAAGTATCAATTAATCAAGCAAAAAAAGGAGCGGGCTTTTTGATCGCTATAACTAATGATGGTTGGTTTAACTCAAAAACTGCTCGTTTACAACATTTTTCTCAAGGCGTTTTTAGAGCAGTAGAAACCAGAAGAGATTTTGTCCAAATATCAAATACAGGCTTAACTGGTTCAATAGATCGTTATGGTAGAATAACAAATGTTTTCAAAGATCGGCAAGAAAATAAAGGAATTCTTTATGTTAATTATAATGGATCAGAGTCTATATATTCAAAAATTTCTGATATTTTAAAAGTAATCATAATAATAGCTGCATTGTTATTTGCAATCTTTTAAAGAAAATAAGGTCAATTACCCACCGCCTATAGAGGCGGGGGCTTGTAGAAATGCAAGCTCGGTTGATTAGCCTATGTCATTAGTTTTTGCTAATGATTGGTTATAGCAGAATATATAGTCACCGTGGGATGCTC